>JGI24891J29808_1000010_pt1 | contig 277000 bp, 256 predicted proteins | sample FreactcultuFSWF8_FD_29808 | JGI IMG/M metagenome (IMG submission 29808) | reverse complement strand
TTAAACCTCTCTTTCTTCTCTTCTCTTTCTTCTCTTCTCTTCTCTTCTCTTCCTTCTCTTCTCTTTCTTCTCTACTTTTAATACTCTTACTTACTTCTCTCCACCAAACAAAATTTGGCCGTCTCCCCTACATTTTCTTATAACCATCACCATAAATACTTCAAATTTCCCCTCCTATATATGACTATAACCAAACAAGATACAAGAAATCCAAATAAGCTATTCTCTTCGTAGTGTAGCAATTACAGATACCCTACTTCCGCTTCAAATATTTATCGACCCGATTAATACGGATCGGACCCCCCGAAATCAAATAGATCGGACCCCCCCAAAATTTCCCCCCCCTACCCAAAATCAAATGGATCGGGCCCCGATCCATAACTTTATGGAAGGTCAGCGGCTAGTTAAGGTCAGGGTTACCCTAGCGGCTAAGGGTCATAGTTAGGTATAACTAGATAGCTAACTATAACAAGTTCTTAGCGAACTTTAAATCTATAATAGTAAGGTATAAACTATAATATAAATTAGCCTAATGCTTTTATTAGATTTCTAAATAGTATAAATGCTATTATAATATATAAACTATAAGTAGTAAGTACTATACTAATATTTAGCTATTATTAGGTAAGATAGAAAATGGGTCTTTTAGAGGGTCTTTTAAGTAGGTATTACTATTCTAGGCGTGCTAAGTAGCCCTACTATACTAGATTTAGTAGGTCTTTCACTAAAAGATCTAGCTATCTATTAGCTAGGGGTAGATTAAAATAACTATAACCTAAAAAATAGGAAAATCTAGTAAGGTTAGAATAAAGAAATTAACCCTTAAGTTTTAATAGAACTAACCCTTACTTTCTACTAAGCCTAAAATCCTTATACTAACTAGGAATAGAATTAACTTAATTCCTTTATAGTATTATAGTTAGCTATAAATTAATTAAATTAGTTAAGTAGTTATATAGATATTTATTATTAGAGTTAGTTACTTAAATTTGTGCGCCTAGAGCGTTTGTCGACAGACTTTTAAAATCTATAAGTACTTTACTTTCTATACTTAGGCGAGCTAATGCGGTATGTGGTCGATAGGCCGTGAGCGTGGTACGGTAGTACAAAAAGTCAAGGAAGGCGTCGCACTCTTCATGGAGCAGAAGAAACATTGCAAAGTTATAGGTGTCGCAGATTTGGTGGTCGCAAGATAGGGTTGTACACGTAGAATGCTGTCGCAAGGAGCTTCTCGCTAGCGGGATCAGAGACTACGTCTTATCATCGGCAAACTTCCGATTCATGTTGCGCTTCCTTGCGATCCGTCAAGGAGTCGAAAGCCATATGTCAAGCCCGACGATTGTTCAACCCAGGCAAGCGATTCCACACTGGACACAGCAGGTCTTGCGACACGCCGTCAAGACTGAGATTTTCTTGATCGTGTTCCTCCTCTTGATACCTGTTGTGGACCTCGGCGTGATTGCGCTTGTGAATACGGAGTGGCATAATCTGACTCAGGACCTTGAACCATGTCGTGGTGACTTTGAGGTTGATGGATCTCGACTGGTCGCGAAGGCGGAGGCTTGGGGTCTTCTTGATCGCGAAAGCTCGAATGGGTCATGGCGAACTTGCGGACGTCGTGCGACGGGGTGTGATCTTCATAGCGCCGCTATCAGTTGCAGGTGATGGTTGTGGTCAATGTTTGAAGCAAGAGAAGGGAAGACTCGAAGCTGGATCGAGAATGCCAACGTCTCCGCAGATTTGCTGGCCATCAAGGTGTTTTCCAACCGAGAGCCGCACGCGTTCAATTTCGCTCGCGTTGCTGCCTTGACGAACTTGCTTGCTTCCGCCGACTTCATCGCGACAACCTTTGCTGGTCCATTCTCACGCTCCAGTCAAGTCCAGCCCACGGATACCGACGGCGCGCCGACCTTCTTCGCCTCGGCCACCACGCCATGAACACCATGAGCCGTTGACCGCAGCACCTTTCGCAAAAGATCGCCTTCATCTCAGCAACCGCGCGATCGCCAGTCCTATCCAACAACAGCAAGTTGCAGCACAGAAAGAGAAGGATCATACCCGCATTGGCGGCTGGAAGAAAGTGCTCGGCAGGCTGTTGGGCTACTTCAAGCGATGCGACCCTACGACGACGGCGGCGGCGACACGGCTTGAACAACAGCGGTCCCGTCTTCTCTGCTTCTCTAGTCGCTACCGCGCAGTTCAGCAACATCCTCTGCGCCCTTGCGATGCGACAAGTCTGCGCCCTTCAGTTTGAGACCGGCAAGGCCCTGCACCTTGGAGTACCTGTCCCTTCGAGAGACCACTTAAGACGCGTCCACTTCACTTCCTTGACAATTATAACACACCCCTCTCTACTGTCTAATATCGTCGACCATGCGCATGATGTCTTCGACAGGCGTCCAAGCGACACTCCGCCACCTCCACCACCGAATATGCGGGTCATGTTCCTCCAGTACAAGCCTGTTCTTGCGCTTGGGTTCCTCTCGCGCCGCTATCGTATCCGACACATGCAGGAGATATCCCATGACTCCGCCTCATCCCGATATCGTTTGAGCTTCCTCGTTCCTTGTGCAGCCAGATCTGCCTAGCCCTCAACTTCGCGTAGCAGACTTAACTCTGGTCGCCTCTCCTCACTGGTCTCGGTAGACCTGCAGCAAAGAACCTTCGGGATCATCTCGACGTTTGGCCTCCTGTCTTTGATATGAGATGCTTTCTCCGAGCACTTACTGCTTCACGGCCACAGAGTCTTCTCGTTCCCGTCGCAGCACAACCTCGTCGTGTCCTCGCTCCAGCCTTCGAGTCTGCGCTGCCTAAATCCAAGTCCACGATGACTCGCGGTCAGCTAGTTCATGTTCATATGGCACGCCTTCCCACGTGTCTACGGTCGTATCCTATCCGCTTCTGTGCTCCTTGCCTCTTCCCGCTCATCCGCGTCATCCAGCACTTTTCTCTGCTACACCACCACTGCCAGCATCTTCTTTAGCGCTAGCTAGAATAGTCGCGGCAAAGGACCCATGCACTCAAAGTCTCGACGTTCAAATCTCCGCCGCTCTTGCTCTTTGCACCGAGTAACGGATGCTCTTCCCCTTTTCCGCAAGGCCCATGTCTTATTGAGTCCCTAATATCATAACCACTACCTCTGCAAGGTGCGCAAGCATGCCTGATAGACTGCGAACACCCTGCTGCAACTGGCACTCCCGTATCGCCCTCGACGAGTCCTCTACTGTCGCTGCAGCGCTGCTCGTTCCACACGTCCCTTCGCGACGACCTCCACAGCACATAAACGTTCGCCTCTCTGGTCGGATTCGCAAGACTACCGACACTGTCTCAGTACGCCATCTTTCACCAAGGGAATGCCTCCGAACTCCTGCCCATGATTTCTTTGGGCACAAAGCTTCGCCCACAAGATTGCCCCGGTCCTACTCTCTATGGCTCCTTAGCTCTAATGATGGTGCCTCCTGGGGGTCACTCGTCATCGCACTGCCTCATGCGTTCCATTTGTTGCTGTCGCCGTCTGTGCCTGTCCAACTCCCAAAGCAACAATTCTGTTCTCGACGGTCGTTGATCAAGTCTGCTGCTCCTTCGCCTTTCGTGTTGTTCTGAGTCGCTCATGTCTGCCACTCTTTATGCGTCCTATCTTGCGTTTGCCTACGATTTCAAGCTTGGTGTTTTTGTTGGGGACCCAAATCAGAAGTTGAAAGACGCAACTGAAGCCAGCAATGCCTGCGGACGCGAAAACTTTTAAATGATCTTAGTTTACGTTCATACGATGCATTTCCCAATTGATCTTGTAGAAGAGGATGGGCTGTATAGACTCAAAAGAATCATGTGAACATGAAGTTCCTGGTAGCTCTTGTGTACATGAAGCCAGGTAAGTAAAGTCCACGGGATGCTTCAGGTCAAGGTCGTCTTTCGGGCTACAACACAGAAGCAGATGAAAGATTGTGATTATTCAGAGAAGGGGAAGTGCTCGAGGAGCTCATGACTCTCTACGGACCTCATGCGCCCGGAAGGACCGTATATCCTCTCTGGAACGAGCAGCTTCGAAGCGCAAGCTCATGACTATTGTCCCTCTCGGTATTGTTCATCTGCGTCGCCATCCCTTGGCTTTCCGCGGTCTTGAAACTTGATGACTGCAAAGCCCTCCAAATCCTCGTCTAGGCGACTGCGCCTGAGTGAATCTTTGAACTATTGAAGAGTATAGTGCGATTGTTTTCGAACGTCTCCGCGCAAGAACAGGATTGGTGACTGATCACGATGACATTTCTGGTTATCCTAGCATGTGTTTAGCTCAGCACTGTTGGTAGAAGGCCAATACGTTGTGAAAAACAGGCTCTTCGCGACGAAACAATAAAGGGTTGGCTCAATGCCCGATGTTATCCCAACATCTACATGTATGGTTCCTTGTCTCCTCTATCATCCCAAAACCAGAAGCGTACCAGTCAAAGCGGCAGCCATCACTGCTGCAAAGCAGCCCTTGAAATTGTTCGAGGCAGATCCTCTCTCTGACAACACCCAGCAATGTTCTTGTTTGACAGACTCGGCTTTGCTCACGATGGAGAAGCTCTGTACACCACCGGGAATGACATATCTCTCTCCGTCTTCATTCTGACAGCTGAATCCATACCATGACGACCCACCCGTCTCGCGACAATCTTCTCCTGGGAACACCTCAACAGTTCTGGCGGCGTCCTTGCCAATTCCGATGCCGCTGGAGTCGCCGTTGACGCTGGTGTTGAGCTGTTGGTAGAACAGAGACGTGTAGTTGGTCTGCGAGTTGAAGTTTTGTGCGTTGGAGACGACGTAGGAAGATGTGCTGCTTGCGTTGCCGTCGTTCTTGAAGATGTCGGCAAGGTTGAAACAGGTGATGGTCGAAGGCGCGCTGGCAGTGGAGAACGTGACGTTGCCTTGTCCGTCGTTGGCCGAGAAGGATAGTGTCAAGTTGTTGATTCTATTTCGCTCGTCACCGGGTGATCTCAACGCGACGTCGAATATGGACTTACGAGCTTTGAGCTCTCACATATGTTGCGAAGAGGAGGAACTGGAGCGACCAGATACTGCGTTGGATGTACATGGTGCAAATGACAGGTGGAAGACCAAACAGTGGGAGGGTTTGAGTTACGAACCCAAGTGGTGAGTGTCCAGGTACTGAACGAAGTTGATGAACAAGAAAAGAGAAGGCAGGGTTGGATGCGCAAAGCCCACTCAAGTACGGTCAGGCAATGGCATGCTGTGTAGGATTTTGCAGGCCAAGTGGCATCTATTGTTGGTAATAGATCAAGATGCCTGAAACAACAATCGGAGCAAATGATGCCAACAAGATCACTGCCGCTTGTCGCAGCAGGCGTTTAAGCTGCAAGCCTCATGAAATTCGGCGACTACATGCAGGCCCTGTGAGGCGTAGATTGCGTCGGGCGGGTAGCCTGAGCTTTCCTTCATCGACCTCGGATTTGCACCGTGATTGGTTGGTCGACTGGCTATGCAAGAAAGTGGACTCGCAGGAGGCAGGACAACCATCGGGTGTTGTCTCAATCTGCGTCCAGTCGCTCGAACGCAAGTCGGAGGTTCGTTCCCACGCAGATTGCAGCGAATCAGCATCTGTTGTCTTTCTGCGCCATGCCTTCGTTGCTTTTGCAACGCACGCCGGGGAGTTCCTGTCACAACACCAACTCTTTTCATAAGAGGTCCTAGAAAGGCATGTTGTTGATGCATGACAGGAAAATGCATGAAAAGATAGATCGGCGAGCGACAACTCGGTTCCAGCTGTGTGCCCTGAATCTTGGACGGATCGGCGGCGCGACCCTTCGAAGAGGGTCNCTTTCCGAACTCCGGGGGGCCTGATTTGCTTCTCTTCCATAGCCATTTACAACACACAGGACTTATCCTCACGACCTAGTCATTATGAAGAAGGAGTCATGCAGATTACGCCGCAATCATCACCAGATCTGGTACCGGGCACGCCGCAGTGCAAGACGTTCACTTGACTTCCCTGCGCCGTCCACTGATCTTGACTCAAGATGCGGCACTGCAATTTGAAGAGGGTTTCGGTCTGACTCGCTGGTTTGTTATAGCATGACCACAGTTGCCTGGGAATTCAGCGTTGGAGGTCAAGTTCCAGAGCCCTGAAACACCAATGCCAATATTCCCAAGCGTCCAGCGATGGGGTCAAGGGGAGACCGTAGGCTACGTTCATCTTTCTGCGCGGTCGTGATGCTGGAAGACCAAACGATTGCCTTTGCAGTCGACAAACCCGCATAAGCTATGGACCGGTTGCAAGTTGGTGAAAGTGTTGCTGCATCGCCTCGAGCGGCTTTCAAACATGTGGAGGCACTCTCCCCGTGTAGGCATGCATCATACATTTTTGCACAGCCGTTGGTGTTGGCTCCTACCATCTGTTCTGCTGGAGATATTTCTGGTATGTTCATAGTCGCGAGGGCGTTCAGGCCAACGCCAACACGACCAACCGCCCAGGATAGGCACGAATACTACGGATGTGCTTTTCTATGCCCATTTGTGATCCTGGAGGATGGAGGTTCAAGCGGCCAACATCCTGAATCGATGCCACAAGTGTGCGAAGGTAGCGATGTGGGTTGATACACAAGCAAACTACTTGAATGCAAAAGCTCCCTCCAGCAGACTCGGATTCTAGACATTATCTCACTCGCAGCAAGCCTTCTCCAGTACAGCAATCTTCTACTTTCGAATCACCTTCTCAAACAACACCTTCACCTTCACCCTCATACCAACCATCGCAATGGCTCTTGGTTTCGTCGACGCTATCGGTCTGCTTGGCACTGGTTTGGGTATTATTCAGTTTGGCTTGGACAACTTCGTTCCCGATCAGAAGGATGCTCAAGGTACCATCGTTGGAATCAAAGGCGGCGACGCTTCAAACACTCTGGTAGGCAACCTTTTCATCACTTCAGCAAGACAAACGATGATATCTGACAAATCCAATCAGGGTGGCAAGATCTCCAAGGTCTATGCCTACAACTCCCAGAATGTGCAGCTCGGCACTGCGGGTAGCCAGACTATGGCTGGCAATGCCGACTACCTGACCTACACTGTCGACCAAGATGTACCTGGTGCGCAAGGCCAGTATGTTGGGATCCAGAATGGCAACGACGCCACCTGTATCGCATGGATTACAGTCAAGATGTTCGACAATTCCCTCGGTGGCGCTTGGACCGGAGACATAGGTCGCTCGTACGTTTTGCTTTCCTCCACGCACTTCAATGCTGTTGCTCAAAGACTCACAATGTTACTCCAGATGTGGCCAATCTTGGTTCGAGAGTCAAGAAGTTGCAGGTCAGCTCGAAGATGGAAGTGTTTATCGCCCTTCTTGCACCTGGCTCGATGGCAATCACGACAATGAGATCCCGAGTGCAGCTCTCAAGTTCTCAACCTACTCCTATGGTCCCGATACCAGCCATGTCACGCTCGACAGAGATGCGTGTGCATCCACCATCTTCGCAGCCGATGAGAAAGAAATCAAGGGTAAGTCTCACTCTCGCATCCCGTTGATCTTGATCTGACTTGATGAATACAGACGCACCTATCGACACTAGCATGGCCAAGCGAAGCAACCTCCAGCGTCGTGCCCTTCTCTCTTGGATGGAGCAGAAGCTCGTCATCTCCAACATTTCCTCCCACAGCGCAACCAATCTTTGCAACTCGGAAACATCCTGGGGCCCTGACTTTGCCGATAGCTATGGAATGCTGTGCGATATGGGCACTAAGACTCTGTATACTCTCTGCTCCAAGGAACAAATCGACGGCTGTGTCAACATCTCGACCGAACAAGCCAGCAACAGCACTAACACAGCGTCTGTAGCTATGCAGCAGCGCTCGATCGCCAAGCGCACTGTGTCTACCGCTTTCAAGACTTACGAGCAAACCTCTGTCTGGGGTGACAACAACTGAGGGGACTAGTCAGGGATGGGCTGCAGTCGGTGGTGAAGTCTGCGGCTTCCGGAGTCAAGGCGATGCAGGGCGGCGGGTGGAGCTACAGAGGCGACTTCATGGTTTTCTCTGTTGGGACTCATAGAGATATTCAGAATGGTGATATGAGTGTTGTATTTCGAGAAAATCTCCACACTACGAACAACTTGTTGACCACTGCCTGCCGATCAGGATCTTGTCCATCATCTGTCACATCTCGATTACTAACCTTACTCGTTCCGACCTTCGTCCAAAATCTATGAAGAATACTTCTTCGCAATCTCTCCCCTTACAGCCGGCAGAATATGCGTGCCGTATTCGACAGCATCATTGAAATTGTCATATCCACGAATCGAGATTAGGTCTGCTCCGAGCTCGACATAGTCAAGGATGGAATCAGTCACTGTCTGATACGAGCCAACTAATGCGGTCGAAGCTCCTCTTGCATTCGTTGCGGTCACGGTCGGATACCACAACGCACGATCTTGGACCTCGCCACGCTTCGCAATATCAAGCAAGCGCTGCGATCCGACATTTTGTGGCGCAAGTGCATTGGCAGGAGATTTTCCTACACCATTTGCAGTGTTGTGAGTCAACGCATCCAATGTCCTGTGTGCTTTGGCCCAAGCAAGATCATCAGTTTCTGCGGTGATGGGGCGGAAGGTAACCCAGATGCGAGGACGGTCAGTGCGACCTGCCTTCTCGGCCTCGGCATAGATGCGATTGATCTGTTCCTTGGTCTCTTCCAAAGGTTCACCCCAGAGACCGAAGATATCAGCAAGCGAGCCACCAATCCGGTAAGCTTCGTCTGAGGAGCCGCCGACAGAGACAGGAATGTTCTTGTTGGTAGGGACGACATCGCTGTGGAAGTTCTTGAAGGTGAAATAGGTTCCTTCCCAGTCGAAAGGCTCTCTGGATTGCCAGGTACGTCTCAAGATCTTGATGTACTCTTTCAAACGGCCATCTTCGGTTAAATGTAAGCGGATTGATCAGATTTTCCAATTCAGAAGTGCTTACATCGCTGGTCCTTGGTGAGAAAGTCGCCTTCCTTGGCCTGTTCAGCATCGCTCCCGCCAGCGATGAAGTGCACAACCACGCGACCTCCACTCAATTGATCCAGAGTAGCAAGAGCCTTGGCTGCCACAGTTGGGTAGAGTGTATTCGGTCGCAAGGCGATGATGATCTTGATATTCTTGGTCTTTGCCAGAACGGTGGCACCAAGTGTGAAGGGATCGAACCCAGACGATCCGTACGGGATGAGAGTGTAGTTGTAGCCATAGTCGTCCAAAGAGCGGGCATATCTTTCCAGAAACGCGGAGTCAACTCCTGCTCCGGGTATAGGTTGCAACTCATTCGAAGCATTGGGAAACGTAACGCTGATGAACTCTGTAGTTGCCATGTTGGTTGAAGGGTTACTTTGAGTGATAGGGTCTGGAGGAATCAGAGTCAAGGTGAACGTGAGCTGAGTCGGGTATCTGCCTTCTGGGCAGCGACGTGGTTTTGACTTGCCTGGACGATCTTTCGAGGTAAGAGGTGATTACCAGCGACCAAAATTGCGACAGCAGATTAGCAAGCACGTCAAGGTGATCCTTCCGATTACGGGCACGACATGTGTATGGAGCGATATGCAGTCGCGACTCGTAGAACTGCGCTTCCTTGTTGTGTAGCCCCGAAACACCCGCTTTGGGCTGTTATCCCCGAACTACATTGATTGGGGTTACAGGTCACCAGGTTGTCTCGATATTGAGAAGACCAGTAAACAAATGTTGAGAGTCGAGGTGGAGTTCAAGTGTGGGTCGATGAAGGTGTCATTCCGCCTAGAATCACGCAAAACAACCCCGACCCCGAGTGCCGAGAAACAATCGACATATCACACCTTTGGACATACCTTAGCACAAACTGAATCCACAGCATTCAATGGCGGGTCTTATCGAAGACGCAATTCTCATCAGCAATGAGAGCTTCTATTCTAGCCCTTAATGTTGCAGACATCAGCTACTTGGCAGGATTCAAGACGTTATCATGTGCCGAATTTCGAGTATATAACCTGTCGAACATTGTGACAAGATTGAAGACGTCGACTCTAAGAACACCTGTCAATCGACATGGCCGACCAAAAGGATCCCAAGCAAGTCATTGACTCGGAGGTCTATGCGCTAGACAGCGAAGCCAGCCAGAGCTCCAGGGAAGCCGTGGTTGTGAAGCCATTGAAGACCTGGAAAGGATTCCTCTGGGACACTTGGGAGCTCCCTCCAGATCAGCGCTGGCTCCTCTTCAAGGTTGATGCTTTTGTGTTGACATTCGCATCACTGGGTTACTTCCTCAAGAACATTGATCAGACCAATGTCAACAATGCTTTCTTGAGTGGTATGAAAGAAGACTTGAACATGTATGGGAATGAGCTTGTCACCAGTCAGTCTTGCATTTCCAAAGGACATTATCCTGAGCTTACCTGCTGCTACAGGCACATCCATCTGGACAGTCGGATATGTCATTGGCCAGATTCCTTCCAACTTGCTCCTCACAAGAGTATCCCCTCGCTGGGTCATACCTTCTCTTGAGGTCGGTTGGGGTATTGCGACGATCTGCACATCACGGGTCGAATCCTACAAAGCTCTGTACGCCTTGCGCTTCCTCGTCGGCTTTTTTGAGTAAGTCTCGTCTGTTCCGTGGTGTGCGCAAAGCAGCAGTCATTGATTTCCCACTAGATCAGGCTTCTACCCAGGTATACATTACATGCTGGGCTCATGGTACACTCCGAGAGAGATCGGCAAACGATCAATGATCTTCTGGCTGGCCGGTTCTGTTGGAAATATGTTCAGTGGCTTCCTTCAAGCTGCCGCATACAAGAACTTGAGCGGCGTTCACGGTCATGCAGGTTGGCGTTGGTTGTTCATCATCGATGGCATCATCACCCTACCGTTGGCCTTGATGGGTTACATCTTCTTTCCTAACCTACCACAAGATGGAAAGAGGACATGGTGGACGACTGAAAAAGAACACGTCCTTGCTTCGGAAAGAATGAAGGCTATTGGCCGAGCTGGGAAACAACCTTGGACCAAGGCAAAAGTCAAATCGATCTTACTCAGTTGGCATACCTACCTGCTTCGTAAGTCATGACCGGAAAGCTTGTCAGTGAGGCGCCCGTGTGACTGACTTGTCTCCAGCGCTTTTATACATTGTCTGGAACAATGGCTCACCGCAAGCCGGCATGGGATATTGGTTGAAGAGCTTTAATGCTAAGCCAGCACCTGTGCCCGGGAAACATTACACAGTACCACAGATCAACAACTGTAAGTCAGGTAGGCGTCGATCTCTTGCATTGCTGACAGCCCTCCAGTGCCGCTTCCGAATACTGCCATCTTCATTGTCATGGCTCTGTCATGGGGTTGGCTTTCTGATGGTCCATTGAAAGGTGCTCGTTGGCCATTCATATATGCTGGCGCGGTGATAACAGTAAGTTTTCGCTGTTCGATTCAAATTTGAGTCGCAGAATCCTCTGGTAACATCTTTCAGATGATCTTTCACATTGTACTTCTCAAGATGCCGCTGTACACAGACATCACCGGGCGCATGATTGTGTACTGGTTTGCCAACATTGGAGTGAGTAGCGTGATGTGCACAAATGACCGGTGACTCGAGGCTAACATCCATGGCAGATGGGCGCTGGACCGCTGATCTTGAGCTGGATCAACGAAATTTGCAGCGCCGATACCGAAAAACGAGCTCTTCTGGTTGCAATGGCGAACGATCTTGCCTATGTCGTACAGGCAGTCGTAAGTACCTATCGTATCGCCTTACGGTATACCAAAGCTGATTGACTTGCAGGCACCCAACTTTGTCTGGAAAACAACCGAATTTCCTGCCGCTCAGAAGGGATATACCTGGGTTGCGGTACTACAGGGTCTGCTAAGTGAGTTTCGTTCCGCACCACATCCAACAGGGCTATGCTGACTCTCTCAGTCGTCGTGACTGCAACCATCCAGCTATTGTTGTGGAGGGATAGGAAGAAGAAGGAGAAACAGGTAGAGGACGACACGCCCGTGGTCGATGGCTTGGAGCCTATCGGTCAGGCATGAGGCGGATGAGAGACGCAGCATTGCGCTCGGTTGCCCAAGGTGCGCTGCAGGACTGCATTGATCGAGTAGCAGTAGCGAGTTGGGGTGCTGGTGTGTGTAGCCAATGAATTTCCTGCTCTTTCTTAACATCACCGTATGTATTCCCAAATTTTAGAGCTCGAAGACATCGGTAACATGAGAATGGTAAGGGTTTTGGGTCGGGAGTAGGAGTGGCTTGATCGCGCAAGTGAGATGGCTGCGGCTGAGTCAACCAAGGCAGAAAGAGCTTCGCGAAGGCTGCCCAGAGTCGCAAACATCGTATCGGATCCTATCCGACTTGTAGAAGAGCGAACGGTAGCTCAAGGCCTTGGGTACAAATGCAAAGGCCTCAGGGCAAGTCCTGGCGACGCGGAAGTCGTTGTTGTCAGGCGGCGGGCTCGTTGAATGCGCTCAGCTCGAAAGACTTGCTGCTAGGCTGCTGCATCACTCCGTTGTCAAGGTTGATGATGAGTCGAGCGATATACGACACTGCTTGGGGTATGTGTTCGCTGAGTTTATGACGCGAAGGTCGAGGGGAGATGAGAGATTTCCTTGTGGTGCTGCTCGGACAAACCAACAAAGAATTGCAGCGTGAGAACAAGAGAGCTTGGATCAGTCTCTCGCTGAACAGACCGAGCACGGTCAATATTTTTATAGAATTCCTTTGAAGATGTTGTTGATCATGAGGTTATGGAAGCAACACATGCGATGGAACACGTCCTTCATGCACCTACTCCAAAGATAGGCGTGCACAGTCGCGTGTACCAGGATGCAGTCGTGCGGGGTACGACAATGGACCGTCTTCCATCTTTCAAGAAACTTATCCTTCTCCTTTACGTGAGGCTTTGCGTGATTTGAATTGATCTCTGTATTGATATTCCCACAAGTGCGACATGGATTTTCTGATCGCCTACTTCACTGCCCGACCAGCGCTCTCGTTGTTAGCTCTGACGCTCGCGCTCCTGCTTGCTGCTCGACTGCGAAACAGTAAAACGACAGTCCCAAAGACCTTGCCGTGGGTGGGAAAATCGACTGGTCCCTTAGCTGAGATTCGAGCAAGTTATGCCAGCTTCAACAATGTCCGCCAATGGTTGGCGGAAGGATATGCAAAATATTCGAAGAAGGGCAAGTCATATATCTTTCCTGACTTCTCTGGAAAGCCGACCATCATCATACCGAACGATAAGCTGCGCTGGTTGATCGATAACCCAGACGATGTCGCGAGTGTCGCGGCTGTTCATTACGATTTGCTGGCTGGCGACTACAATTTCACCTCTCCACATATCCTCAAAACGCTGTACCATGAGCATGTGGTACATCGTAGTTTAGCCAGGAACCTCGACGATGTCATTCCAGGAACGTGGGATGAGATTCAGCATGCTTTCAATGACACTTGGGGCACTGATACCAAAGAGTGGAAGGACATTTGCGTGTTCGACAATCTGATGCAGACCATTGCGCGGGTCTCAAACCGTATGTTCGTTGGCCTTCCTCTCTGCCGCAACAAGACTTACCTTTCCAACATGGGCGCTTTCGCTCAAGATGTCATTCTTTGCATGACCCTCCTCAACTTCACGCCTGCATTCACGAAGCCGCTTTTTGGACGTATCTTCTCGATACCTAACATGATTCATTACAAGCGCACGTCCAAACTTACCATTCCCATCATCGCTCAGCGCATCCAAGATATTAAAAACAAATGCGAGTTACCCAATGACTATTTGACATGGCACATTAAGCTCGCAAATGCCGAGGGCAGACCTGAAGAAGCGACACCAGAGATGATAGCAAGGTACTTGATGCCCTTGAACTTTGCAGCCATCCATACCACGACGTTCACCATCGTGAACACTTTCTTCGACATTCTGGGCTCTGATCCTAGCAAGGAGGTGCTGGAGGGTCTTCGCGAAGAAGCTGAGCGTGTGTTTGCAGAGGCCAATGGTGTGTGGACGAAAGCATCACTGAGCAAGCTTGTACGCGCAGACTCGGCAATCAAAGAAAGCATGCGTGTCAGCAACTTTGCGACGCAAGGTGTGCAACGCAAAATTGTCGCAAGAGAAGGACTCATGAACAGCGAAGAGGGTTGGACGGCACCGTATGGCTCAATCATCGGCATCGATGTACACAGTGTGCACCACGATCCCGACGTGTACCCTGAGCCTAACACCTACGATGCATTCCGCTTTTCGAGACCCAGAGAAGCATTTGAGGCAGGTGCTGGCGGGGACAAAGACGCACGAGGCTCTCTAGGCATGAGAAACATGGGCATGATCACGACCGGTAACACTTTTGTGCCTTTCGGGCACGGCAGACATGCGTGGTAAGACGGCATCTCTTATCTGTGAGGCCTCTGACTGACCCTTGACTAGTCCTGGCCGCTTCTTCGTGAATCACGAACTCAAGATGTTACTGGCGTACGTAGTCATGAACTACGACGTGCAGTACCTCTCGGAGCGACCAGAGAACCAATGGTTCGGAGTAAACGTGATACCGTCCATGAAGACCAATATCAAGGTGCATCGCAGGACCGCGAGGAAGGAGAGGCAGTAGGGGTGTTGATAAATATGCCCATGATATACCTCTTTTTTCCTGTAGACTTTCGAATTCCAAGTCCAGCAACCCACTATTATCGGTATGAGCATATGCATTTCGCAAGATGGCTTCGCGCCAGGCTAGGCTGACTCCAGCGGTGGTATTGTTGGCGACAACGAAACGGAGGATGCAAAATCTTGAAGCACGGGGCTGACGAAATGGGAACTGCGTGTGTGGGTGAACCGAGCTTAACCGCATAAATTGTAGGTCGACTGATCATATCGATGGCTTGAGGAGGTGTTTGTCCTGGCCGAGTCAACTACTTTCGAGCCCCTTAAGCTGGCTGTTCGCTAAGCCGCCCCTAGTTGCGCCTTCTCGGACAATTTGAAAACTTACCTAGCCCACATTCCAACAATGCTCTCCTTTACAAAAACTTCTACTCAATCAGCTACAACTCTCGGATGTCGGTCATACTGGAAAGTGACGACGACGACGACGACAACGATGATGATATGTCACGAAGACGACCACTCCGAGCTTTTCTTACTGCTTGAGAGACACAACAGACTACGAACTGTTCGGGTTACCTTCGAGACGATCTTTCAGGGAATGTGGGTGATCAGGTGGATTCTGGTAACCTCTTGATTTCATCTTGCAAGGCAGCAAAATGCTCACGGAGTTGGTATCTCGAAAGTCCAGAGCTTAACCATTGGTATGAGATTGTCTAGATTCTGCTACATGCATCCTTTATACATGAGCGATAGTACAGAACGTATTGCGAACGTGAAATGTCCCTTAGAGCTAAAGACCCAAGCTACGAAGACATAGGGGGGATATAGATTTCTGTAATGTGCCAGACCCTGCCACCCTCAGTGCTCGTGAGACCGGTGTAGTTAGAGCCACCCGAAGATCCAATCGTTTCGCCAAAAGTGGTATCGGCAGCCTCAAGAGTAATGGTAGTATTGAGATAACGCTGAGCAGAGACGGTGCCAGTACAACCATCGTCGCATTCAGTGCCAGTCCCGTAACCAGTCATGGTACCGGACTCATGCTCAAAGTAAGCCAGAGCGGCACCGGTCTGCGCATTGGTGACATTTCTTGAATGTATGTCAGCTCGATTCCGTTTCTGAAAGGAAGATCTTAACTTACTGGATCCAGTTCCACCCAGAACCGTTCACGGAACCGCGAGTGTATTCGATCCTGATATGGTCGTCTCCGTTGACGGGAACGCCAGTGCTGGAAAGCTGACCAAAGCCACCGAACAAGCTAGCATCAATGCACCATTGCTCTGCAGTGCCGCCACACCAGGCCGATGGTGTGTCCTGGTCTTTCCAAGACTCGAGAGTGGTCTGAATGAGGTCTCCAGTGCCGTTGGACATGCCGGGCCACAAGAACAGCTCGCCTGCCTGTGTAGGTGGGGGGGTGCCCGGGATCAGAGTGGTGACTGCGTTGATGATGACAGATTTTGTAGGACCTAGAGAGACCGCGCCACCCCACGAGTCACGCTTCATGAGTCGGGCAAAGGCGCTCTCTAGAGGCACTGCTTGAGTGAAGCCAATGGCGGCGACAAGAAAGACAGCCTTGGAAAACATATTGCCTTTGTTTGAAAGAGTGTGAAAGGAGTTTGTCTAAAGGAGCGTGTCAAGGAGGATAGCAAGCAAGAGAGTCGAAGGTGCGGACGAAGCTTTATAAACAACGGCGGTTCACATCTTGACGGCGTGGTGATTCCTAGGGTTCACGAATGCTGCAGCTTGATTGCAGGTCCTTATCAGAACGACATTATAGCGTCAGTGTCAGTATTGTGTTTGCATTCGGCGTGATGGTTTTGATTCGAAACCTCGCTTCGAAGACGCACGACCGAATGTGTGTCCAGCCCGCAAACCTGAAACACCGCTTTCGTTTATGCCGCTATCTGACTAAGTAAGCTTGAATTTCTGTACTTCTGTGTCTGTGGACTGTAATTTATTGAGTCAGTCACTTAACGGAGCATTAAATCAGACTAATAGAGGTTTACGCTGACACAACATGAATCGATTCAAGACACTCGGCTGCTTGAGCTATAGCATCTTGGCTCGTTTCTTGATACAGCAGCTCCGTGTCTCGTTAGTGATGGCTGTCTTTCACAGTCAATGCTTTTTTAAATGAGAAAATGGAGGCTTGTGATCTTCATCTAAAGAGCAGTTTTGGTATGATCGCGTTGAAGAGGAGGAAACCAGGAGACCGTACAAATCGATCCGCTTGGAAAATCTCGTCTAGCATGTGCTTCGTGACAAGATCAGTGCGGGAGCGCTCATGTCTGAGATTAATTGTCCTGCTAAGACTCACGATAGCGATCGAAGAGCTTAGCCCGAAGACCGCTGGCTGGGCCTCGGTCTTGAGAGTCAAGCTCTTTGGCGTGTGACAGGACCAGTGAGAGGAAGAGCGTAAACAGTGAAACTTATGTGAAGATGTTCGGGTTCGTTGAGACTCGCCTCATCAGCAGTGATTGCGACAAGACCCGTGCTTACCAGATGTATCATTTCACGAAGCCGCGCCGCTTGTAGGAGTGCATCGTGTTGACGCGTATCTATGACACTCAATGAAAGCTGCGTTCACCTTGGTCTTAGTACCGGCAAACAGACGATGGAGGAATAACGCACTTCGGGATAGAGTTCCAAGAGCAAGCCAGTTGCGGGGCCGGAGGTCGGAGCTGAAGGCCGCGGCCAGCTCGAGAACGAGAAGCTTCTCCATGCAAGCAAAGCTTGCGTGTTTCGGTTTCGCATATTGTGACTAAGGCTCCTTATCCTCAACCACGAAGATACGTATACAGGTGTAAGAGGTACGAGCAACGAGCTGAAGCTAACTGAAGGCCTTTGATCAACGAGCTGTGGGAGACTACTCGGTTTTGGGCGCTTGATACTTGGACATGTACAGCGTTCTGGCCTCTCAGCTATGTTCTTCGACTCTTCAGCTTCGGATCTGTGGCTGCCGTAAGCCGCAAACCTTCGTATCTTCTCACTCTGACTTTATCGAAAGACGGATGCCGCAATCCTCTGTCTAGTGGACAGTGACGACGACCCGGACTCTGCGGACAGAGCAAGCCAACCTCACTGTACCAAGCTCAAACATGATCAAGAACGCCTCAGAAAGACAATGAACCCTGTACTGGAAGTCCGGATCGCAAGAGAAGCCACAGTCGCTGCGTTTAGATGCAGGTAAGAGGCAGAGCCAAGCTGTGTTCCGTATGCAAGAATAGCTCCGGAATCAACCAAGTATTGCCGCACACTGCGCTGTATGAGCCCAAGACGATATATAAAGGTATTGATACACCTCCGGTAAGAACTCATCAGCAAGTCGAAGCATCTTCCATTGCCTCCAACCTCTTCTTCATATTCCATATCATCCAAGACACTCACAAGTCAATCTCTCTATATCCTCCATCATGTATTCATCTTCTTGGGCCTGCCTGTTCGTCTCCCTTCTGGCTGCCTCCGTCAGTGCCCTGCCAAAGGGTGGCGGCGGCGGTGCTGCTGCGCCTGCCGCAGCTGCTGGACCCGCCTCAGCCAAAGTCATCATCTACAGCAGCTACACCTGCGTAGCACCGAATACTGTAAGATACAAGACCTCACCATCAACCCAATCAAAGGATGTATTACTCACCATCCTCAAGCTACCACCCACAGATGGAAGCGCAGGAACAGCAACCACATTCACAATCACAGAAGGCCAATGCACCATTCCCACCGTCGGCCTTTCATTCGGCGGCGCAATCACTGCTACTCTGACAGCAACGCCAAAAGCAGGCACTCTTGGTTGTAAGTTCAATGCTTGCCACCATGGTCTGAGAGCATCAGCTAATCACAATCAGGCTACGTTCTTGGACACAGTCAACAAGGTTGTGGCATCACATTGACAAACACACTCACTGGTTTCCCCTTCGGAGGAACTGCAGTCGGAAGCAGCGTTGGTTGTGGAAACCCACCTTCCGGCACTTCTTGGAATGCATTCGAAGTCTTGTGTCAATGATTCCGGGCTCATTCGTGTGGTTGATGGATGGTTTGAAGCGCGAATGTACGCAGAACATGCAGTCGATATTCTCTCTTCGTCGTTTTCCAGTTCTTCATGTGGAGAAAATAAGACAATTCTTATGCCGGTGTGAACCTCAAGGAGACCAAGCCCAGATTGTTTGCTTTAGGTGCGTGAACGCTCTCGAGGACTTTTGCGACGACCTCTTCACTTTTTCCTTGCGAGCGAAAAGTCAAGCACCATCAAGGCTTGGGTATTGTGCAGATGGAACCACATTTCAGGGACAGAGGCACAACTAAAGAGAGTCAATGACAAGAATAAGAATGATTGTTGATGATGGTGATTACAGATCCTTGTAACGCCTATGCTCAATGACCCAGAAAAACGGAGGACTGTGATACCCATATTACACTTTCTCTTCCATCTACTTCCTCTTTCTCACTTCTTGAACGTTCCTCCTGTAGCTTTGGCAGCTGTACTTCTCGTAAATCTGCCCAGCTGGCTCAGGCTACTCTTACTCTTGCTGTGTCCTTGTGTTTGAGTGGGCGTGGCAGCTGGTCGTGTGATGCTAGCCGCACTCCCAGGCCTGCCCAGTCCGGAGAGTCTGCCTGTTGCTTTGTCTTTTGCTGGTGCAGAAGCTTCCTTGTTGAGGGTCGGTGATTCGAGATCGTCGTCCATGTCTGGTAGAGTCAGGCCGTTGGGAAGGGTGGTCAGGCGTTGAGGTCGTTGTTGTGCGCGGCGTGCCTTCTCTTGAACGGACTTGAACTTTTCTAGCAGGTCGGACCATTTGATACCTGGATCTTCGCGAGACTTAAGGCGATTCGGCCGGTCGAATGTAGACACTGATGGTGTTGATGGTGCTCTGTGTGGAGTCAGTATCATGAAGTGTGATGTAGAGAAAGAAGAAGAAACTCACGTTCTCGGGGCAATGTGCAAGTAGCCGATAGCGCTGACACTGTTCAGACGATTCTTGAGTGCTGCAAATGCCGAAGATTGGGGTAGAAGCATCAAGAGTCCATAGAGACACTTGTAGAGGTGAGGGAATCGCTCCGGTTCAAGAAGCTGGAGGCGGAGGTAGGTGAAGACAGGAGACTCGAGCAATTGGACAAGCTTGTCGATTTGGATCAGCATGTTGACTGTCATCTCGAGCTCTGCGATGATCTGCAGCAAGTTGTAAGCCTGTTCATATGCTTGCGCAAGTAAGCACAGCGAAAAGGTAGCAACAGCGTTATGGCACCACGCCCTGAAGAGAGTGACAAAGAAAGTCTGACCGTCTCTGTTTTCGAGGTTTCGCAGCCGTTTCCTGAGATCGGCCAACTCTGGGGCGGTAATGAGATTGTTGTTGAGATTCTGGACCATGATACTTGCAAACTCAACGTCGTCGTCTTTCTCCAGACAGTCGGCCAGAGTACGGTAAATGCGCTCGGCACTGAGATTCAAACACAGCTGTCTGATGATCAGGTTTCCTCTGTTCTCAAGGAGCTTTCTGTCGGTGCAGAACAGCTTGAGCAGGTTGACCATGAACGAAGTAAAGTAAGAGTCGTCGCTGTTCTTAGATATTTGTGAAAGCAGGGTCAGGTCGCGTGTGACTACAGCATCAGCTGGATCGGACAACGTCTTGAGTAGAGCCGGGAAGGTTCCGTCTTGGATGGCCAGAGTCTTGCGAGGAGACTTGCGGTGCAGCATGATAAGCCAAGCCAATGCAGCCACTCTGGTTTGCTCGTGTTCGTTGAGGAATTGTAACGTCAGTGAGTTAACAGCGGCTTCATAATCGAGCTCGGTCGAGACAGGCGGTGAAGGTTGTGGGGTTGGAGGAATGGATGTGGCGTGCTGATCGGTGGTGGCAGATTCAGCGATAAGCTCAGGGCTGTTGGCTTTGCGTGTTCGGATTGGTACTGAGTCCCTTCGTGAGGGGTCTACGGGAGTCTTGGGTTGTTGCTGCTGGCCGTCTTCTGGCAGTGACATTATGTGAGCCATGAGGGCAGTGTTGACTCTGTTCGCAGCCTGGCGTACAGTATCGACATGGTGTGACAGAGCGGGCAAGACCTGGGAAAGAAGACGAGGCACGAAAGCCAGCATGTCTTCTGCGCAAATGTCGAAGAAGCCCTCAATCCAGCGGAGAGTCGTCATTTGAATCTCTTCTTCTGCAGAGTCGTTCAAGAACTGTATCAGGATATCGAGAATCTTTGCATGATCAATCTGGACATCTTGGCCGGGTATCCATTCGTCTCCAGCATCATTGTCGTTCTTCTCGTCCAAGTTTGAGCTGACAAACGAAGCGGAGTCGGAGCTCGCCTTGTCGTCGTCGTGATTTGTGTTGGCATTGTCGGTTTGTGTCTCAGCGTCTTGCTCACCAGCGTCTTGACCATCTCTGCTAGATATTGAGGCTTTGCGCTGACTCTCTGCGACCAGACTTCTCTTACTCTCGGCGATACCCTTCTTGATGGCCGAAATCTTCTTGATCTCTGTGAGGAAGCGATCGAGGCAGACTCTTGTGGTGGTGTGTACGTCGTTGTTGGGATCGGAGAGGAAGCGCAAAAGACCGCCGAGGAAGTCGGGAAGGAATACAACCAGTTCCAGATCTGGTATTGAGTCCAGCAGAGTGATCCAGCTGACGAGGAAAGTGCGGGTGAAGGGGTTGATGACGAAGATACGTTCGCGTAGGAGAGGGATGAATCGGGCGAGAGAGAAGGCGGTCGCTTGTTCGGCGAAAGGATCTTCGTTGTTTGGGTCGACTTCGTTGTCAAGAATGGAAACGTAGGAAGCGGCGGATTCGGCGACAATGTCCTTGACCAGACGGTCGAGCAACTCTGCACCATTTTTCACTGAGAGTTCTGTATCCGCCGCCAGTTTGCAAAGAGCATCAAAGACGTCGTTAAAGTAGATGAGAATCTCGCCCTTTGCGACTTTGGCGATGTTGTACATGCTCTCGCAGGCATAGTAGCGCACTCTTGCGTCCTGATCCGAGAAACAGGCCAGCACCGGAGGCACAATATCGCGGAGGTATCGGGCAACATCAACACCGAGAGCGATGGCGGCGGCAGCCAAGCCTATGAGGCCTCCGTTGCGGGCATGAGGTTGGTGGACGGCATAGGCGTAGTCGTGGCAGAGTTGATGGACTATCTTCTCGATCCGGACGTGGTCGTTTGCAGCTAGCGAGTCGCGAATGATGGCTTCCAGCTCCAGGGCACCTCCTTTGCGCCTGTCGTACATTTTGTCGGCCAAAGCCTTTGACACAGACACGTCCATGGTCGGTCGCGGTATTGGAGCTTGTCACTCCGTATTCTGCTATGTCGTGCGTCTCAGCGATGGTCGCATTGCGTGTGGGTTGGTTGTCATGAAAGATTCGGCATCGGACTCTGGCTTTCTCTCCGTTCTGGCAAGAAATAAAAAGTTGGAGTGTGTCGAGTTGGCGATGGTCAAGGGTTGTTGTCACCGACTGCCAACTGCCTCAGAGCGTCTCCGCATATTCACGTGCGAGTCGAGCGCTCCCACTATCAGTCACCGGGCGAGTCATGGCTGATAAGCCGAGTGACTCTTTTCCCCTCGCTGTTGATTGTCATGCGCGCTGTTTCCACCTCACCGTCTTTCACCCACCCATTGATCCGCAAACATGGCCGACAAACCCTCCATCTACATTGACGAGGAGAAGGGCCTCGACGCCGAATCCGCCACCGGCACCGAGCAGTCCCCCTACAAGTCTGTCCAGCACGCTTTCCTCCAACATGGCGACAGCGCCCAATACCAAGTCCGCAAGAGCGCCGAAGAGCCCGAATGGAAGCCCGCCGCAAAGGCCGCCCTGAAGAAGGCCGCCAACTACGCCGACGCCCAGAAGAAGAAGGCCGCAAAGGAGAAGGATCTCGCCATCCGTCTGCAAAAGGAGGAAGAAGGTCGCCAGAAGGTGCTTGACGAGGCCAAGAAGATCGAGGTCAAGGAGGATACTTCCCTGCCCGAGGCCAAGAAGATGAAGCTCGACAACAAGGACGTCCAGCTGCGTGGTGCCGGCACCGACAAGGGCTCGCGCGTCCGTGTCTTCGGTCGTGTCCACCGCTACCGCCAGCAGAAGGGTCTCGTCTTCATCACCCTCCGTGATGGCTACGGCTTCATGCAGTGCATTCTCCAGGGCGATCTCGCAAAGTCCTACGATGCCATCACCCTCCAGCGTGAGAGCAGCATGGAGATTGTCGGTGAACTCGCCCAGGTCCCCGAGGGCGCCCACGCTCCTGACAACCGCGAACTCCACGCCGACTACTTCAAAGTCCTCTTCAAGGCTCCTGGTGGTGACGACGCCATCACCAACAAGGTCCAAGCCAAGGGTGATGCCCAGACTCTTCTCGACCTCCGCCATCTGACCCTCCGTGGTGAGGTCGCTTCCAACGTCATGTTCGTCCGCGACGCTGTCGAGTTCGCTTTCCACCAGGTCTACCGCGAGGTCCGCTGCCGCAAGGTCTCTCCTCCCGCACTTGTCCAGACCCAGGTTGAAGGCGGTGCTACCCTGTTCAAGTTCGACTACTACGGCGAGCAAGCTTTCCTCACTCAGTCTTCGCAACTCTACCTCGAGACTGTCCTCCCCTCCATGGGCGACGTCTACTGCATTGAGAAGTCTTTCCGCGCCGAGAAGTCCCTCACCCGCCGCCATCTTTCCGAGTACACACACGTCGAAGCCGAACTCGACTACATCACCTTCGACGACCTGCTCGTCCACCTGGAAGAGGTCATGTGCCGTGTCATTGAGATCACCATGAGCGACCCTAAGATTGCCGCCATCATCAAGGAGCTCAACCCCGAATTCCAGATGCCTCAACGCCCCTTCATGCGCATGAAGTACTCGGAAGCCATCGACTGGCTGGTCGAACACAACATTCCCAACGAGGAGGACCAACCCCACAAGTTCGGTGATGATATCGCTGAAGCTGCCGAGCGCCGCATGACCGACATCATCAACCGCCCCATCTTCCTGACTCACTTCCCCGTCGAGATCAAGGCATTCTACATGCAAAAGGACAAGGAAGACCGTCGCGTCACCGAGTCTGTTGACTGCTTGATGCCCGGTGTCGGCGAGATTGTTGGTGGAAGTATGAGAATGGACGACTACGATGAGTTGATGGCCGCCTATGAGCGCGAGGGTATTGATCCCAAGCCATACTACTGGTACACCGACCAACGCAGGTGAGTTTCTTTTCCCTTTCCCTTCCTGAGACATGATACTAACATGAGATCGCAGATACGGATCTTCTCCCCACGGTGGTTACGGTCTTGGTCTCGAGCGTTTCCTGGCTTGGTTGTGCAAGCAGCACACTGTCCGTGACTGCTGTCTGTACCCTCGCTACATGGGCCGTTGCACTCCTTAGTTGGCTTTCTTCTCGATCAGCTCACCAAAGAGTGCTGCTTCCATGACTCTTTACTCATTTCTGGTGTTGACTGATTTCATGGCTGGATGGGCATAAGGAGTAGAGTTTGCGAAAAAGCGAAATGTTACACGAATGTTCAGAGTTTCTTCCAATCAATCCACTTTCCAACTTCCACAGTGTGTCTATCCTTGCTTGTCTTCTCTAATTACATAACTATGTACCGCGAAGTTTTCGCTCTTCGAACAATGCATAGCTGAGCGACACAGATCTTGCTGCAATTGTAGTTGTCTTGCTCGTGTTTGCGGCGAATCTTCAGATAATAGAATGAACAGTGTCAATTAGAGTCTTTAAGCTCTCGACCACATTCTATCCTGGCTCAGTCCAAAGGATGGGATCCATCTCCACCAATGAATCTTCTTCGCTATACAGCAGGCGAAAACAGATGCAACAGACAGCTAACAAAGTAACTGCTTTACCAGACAGGGTGCTCCGAACAACATCCGAGATGACGTCATTCCTTGATTCTTCTAGCGGGCAGCGATTAACTCGAGTACTGTCTACACGTTTGCTTAAGACTCGTCTTGCAACAGCTCTCGAGCTGTTGCGCAAGACAGCTTAGATCTTGATATGTGGTGCCTGGTGATGCCTATGCGTAAACCAGATACAAGCAAGGTACCTTTTGTTGTCGAGTTGACGAAATGTTTTCGGCCGAAGCATCCGGGATTTTGCCGTCAGTAAAGAAGGATGACGAGTATGCCCAAGAACACACCGACGGCAGCCTGAACATTATCGTGTCATCCAATTACATCCTCTGATACGACAAGATGAGCACCCCTTTCGAGCATGAGCGCTTGATAGCCGAGTTGGCGGTGCAGCGCGCATCGCTCCTCACAAAACGAGTCCTCGCCGATATCGACAAAGGCGCCCTGGATAAGAGCGATCGCACTCCCGTCACCGTCGCAGACTTTGGAGCTCAAGCTCTCATGATTGGTGCTATTCATCACAACTTTCCAGAGGACTCTTTCATTGGCGAGGAGACAGCCACAGCACTTCGCGAGAATGAACAACTACGAGACCGCGTCTGGAACCTCGTCTCCACCACACACTTGCAAGAGAAGGAGCTCGATCAGCGATTGGGAAACATTGGCTCGGCAGAAGAGATGATGGACACGATTGATCTCGGCAATCACCCTGGAGGCCGCAAGGGACGTATCTGGATACTGGATCCCATCGACGGCACAGCAACATTCATGCGCAATCAGCAATACGCTGTCTGCTTGGCACTGATTGTCGACGGCGAACAAAAGGTAGGCGTCATTGGATGCCCTAACTTGGACCTTAGCACCGGCAAGATTTCAGAAGAGAACGCGGACAACATGGGAAATGGTCAAATGCTTTCCGCGGTCAAGGGTCAAGGTGCCGCCATCAGACCATTGGGTAATGCCGGTCTACAACTGTCTAAGCCAATTCAAAGGCGCGAAGATATCGCTGCTGACCCGAAAGCGCTGGACTTTGTCGAGTCTGGCGGAAGCAAGTCTGTCGATCTGGAGTTCCATCAAAAGGTAGCCGAGAAGCTGGGCGCTCCATGGCCTGGTACCAATATGTGGTCCTCGCAAATGCGATACATCGCTATGGCTGTCGGTGGTGGCGACATCATGCTCCGCTTCTACAGCAAGAAAGGTCACAAGTCGTACGTCTGGGATCATGCAGGTGGCTTCCTGATCTTCGAGGAGTCAGGCGGCAAGGTAACTGATCTAGACGGCAAGCCTATCGATTTTGGCGCAGGGAGGAGATTCGAGAACAATAGTGAGATGGTCGCTGCTCCCGAGAACGCACAACCTCGTATTCTTCAACTTGTCAATGAAATGATTGGCGCCTGAGGTATCAGCAGCAGCACTTGCTCGGCACTCTACTAAACATCATTCGCTCGTCACCACGTCAATATACTGATCGTCACCGTGAAGTCGCAAAGGAAATGTTGCTGAGTACCGATTGATTATCGACCTGCATGCTAGGTTGGTTGCTACAATGCCGCGGATCGAGAAGAACCACAGAACATCGTCACGACTGGGCCTATCGGAGTCCTGCGAGAATGTACACCATATGGTATGGCAGTTTGCAATTCTTTGCTTGCCTATGCCCGACAAAGATTGCACGCCATCCTTCAGACAGGCATCTACCTAATACGTACTGGACAACTCTTACGGAGAATACTTCAGCCAAACATCAATCACTATTCAAAGCCTCAGGGATAACGACAAGTCAAGCCGGCCGTAAGTCTAGAGCCAAGTCGCCTGGCTGAGTCTTGTCCGTGTTCGCCAAGTCCGCCCGGACTCCGCCAAGCTGATAACTGATAACCCTCTCCTTTGCCCCATACAAGAAGCCTGCGATAGGGAGAGAGCTGCGGCAATTTAGGCGATGCATGAAGCAAACTTCGCAATCAGCGCCTATGATCGCGCAACTCCAGACTTCGGGGACTCGAAGCGGGGTCACGACGAGTGTTACGCCACGTTTTGCAAGGGCTGGCTCTCAAGTGTGCATCCTGGAACACATGAAGAAGCACAAAGGATGGTCTCGAGGCTTCTACTTGACGGTAGAGCAGATCATCGATATCTTGCCGACTTGAGATAGCGATTTTGTGTTCAACACCCCCAATCGACTTCTCTGTCGCGACTATCGTTGATAACATCCAGACCTCGAGAATAGATTGAGTCGCATTGCCAAGTACAGTTCTTGGCCCGGGCAACTCACCGTTGACGGTTTGTCAACCTTCCTAATTAGGCATCTGGGAAGTCGACCTTTGTTGCGGCGGTATCAAGAGGTCGTCTTTTGATGAATTGAGTGCCAGACGCCAAGCTGTCGCTATCTTTACACTGCTAGATGTTACCCTCCACGACCTCTTCGCTTTGCTTCTTGCGTGTACCAAGAGCCTTGGGACCAGAAACAGTGGCGTGAATCAGTCCGCCAAGCTGATAAAAGTTGACCGCGGCAAATCTACAGTATGTTCAAGCGAGGAATCTGCAGCAAGTAGACGCCACACTGATAGGTCGTGTGCCTGTGTTACTGATGGCGAAAGATGTGACCACACTCTGCAGCGTGAATGCAATGGAACGGCTTCTGGAAGAGATAAGGGTCAAGTACTGGAACAACAGATATAAAGTTGTCCATGCACGAGCCGACTGATCTGATCATCCCTCATCACCAATTGATCTTTCCTCTCCAATCATTTGATTGTGCTTCATCATGGAGAAGAAAGTCGCCGAGGTAGAGATTGAGCCCGTGGGCAAGGATGTTGCTCGAGGCAGTGTCGTGGAGATGGTACGATTTCCATCAAGCTTTCCCTACTACAACCAGTCGTTGACCAGAGTATTAGACAAACCTGTCAGGCGAGAGTCTTCCAAACAAGGAGTTCCAGGAGTAAGTTTCATGTCCCAGCACTCATCACTCTCTATCATCTTACGTACTGACACGTCCAGGGATCTCAACGTTACCGCCGATGACTACATTCATGCACGCGAAGAAGCTCAAGCTTTTACTCTCGAGGAGACTAGATCGATGATGGAGATGGTCTGGAAGATTCACGAACTGGACCCCAACTTTCCAGACTCCATCCTCGCGAAGATCAAGGAGTTCTTGTTCAACGAGGACGTCTTCATCAACCCCGAGAAGCATGCCGAGCTCATTGCTGAGATCAAGATCGAGGCTGCTTTGATCGTCAACAACTCTCCCTACGCCGAAGTCAGAGCTGTTGTAGACAACACGGATGATCCAAACATGCCCTGCGCATCGCTCCGTGCTTACGTTATCGGCTTGGCCTTTGTCGCTTTGATCTCCGTCATCAACCAGCTCTTCTCCATCAGACAGCCTTCCATTACTGTCGAAGCCAACGTTGCTCAATTGCTCGCGTATCCTGTCGGAGTAGCCTTTGCGAAATGGCTTCCGGATGTTGGATTTACCCTTTTCGGAACACGCCATAGTCTGAACCCTGGACCGTTCTCCAAGAAGGAACATATGCTCATCACCATCATGGCAAAGGTCGGAGCAAACTTGCCATACACGGACTACGTTGTTTGGGTACAATTCTTGCCTCACATGTTCAACCAGAGCTGGGCCAGTTCTTTCGCATATCAGATCGTTATCGCACTCGGAACCAACTTCATCGGTTTCGGTCTTGCTGGCATCTGCCGTCGTTTCTTGGTTTACCCTGCTTACTGCGTCTGGCCTACCTCGCTTGTCACAATGGCTTTGAACAACTCTTTCCACGACAGTAGCAATCCTTCGGTCATGGGTCCTTTCAAGAAAGTCTTGACTATGTCCAGACTCAAGTTCTTCTACTTGACCTTCGCAGCAATGTTCTTCTGGTTCTGGTTCCCTAACTTCCTCTTCGAAGCTCTCAGCATTTTCAACTGGATCAACTGGATCGCGCCTAACAACCTTCACCTTTCTACCGTCACTGGAATGAACAATGGACTCGGCATCAACCCCTTCCCTACCTTCGACTGGAACATCCTGTTGTGGGACCAAATGGACCCTCTGATGGTGCCCTTCTTCAATACGGTCAATCGTTTTGCTGGACTCGTCATCTCCGCCTTTGCTGTTCTCGGCGTCTGGTACTCCAACACATTCAACACTGGTTACCTGCCCATTAACTCCAACAAGGTCTTCGACCACTTCGGCAAATTCTACAACGTCACTCGCACCTTGGATGAGCGCGGCATGTTCGACGCAGAGAAGTACACCGCTTACTCACCCGCATACATGAGTGCTGCAAACTTGACAGTTTACGCATGTTTCTTTGCCATCTACACTGCTACCATATCGTATGCGTTCATGTACCATCGTCATGAGATCATGATGGGCTTCAAGAATCTCTTCCACCGTGGTGAGAGACAAGAGTATAACGACATCCACAACCGCTTGATGTCTGTCTATCCTGAAGTACCTGAATGGTGGTACCTGTGTTGCCTTCTTATCTCCATCGCCTTCGGTTGCGCTGGTATCGCTGCATGGCCAACCTACACCACCGTCGGCACAGTCTTCTACGGTCTTGCTCTATGTCTAGTCTTTATCATCCCCATCGGTATCATCAGAGCTATCACTGGTATCCCAGTCACCCTCAACGTCCTAGCCGAGTTCATTGGTGGCGCTTGGGTGCAAGGAAATGCGCTCGCCATGAACTTCTTCAAGACTTTCGGATACGTCACCTGTGCACACACCATTCAATTCTTGAACGATCTGAAGCTCGCTCACTACACCAAGATTCCCCCTCGTCACGCTTTCTGGGCTCAAATGGTTGCATGCTTGGTATCGACCGTCGTCTGCACTGGTGTCCTCAACTTCCAAATCCACATCAAGGACGTCTGCACCACCAGCGCACCTAACCGCTTCTACTGCCCTGGAAACAACACTTTCTTCACCGCCTCCGTGCTCTGGGGTACTCTTGGTCCTCACAAGGTATTCGGCAAGGGAGGGCTCTACACCACACTCCTCATTGGCTTCCCCGTCGGTCTCGTCATTCCTCCCATCCTTTACTACGTCACCCGCGCCTTCCCCCAGAAGAAGTGGCTCCGTCAAATCCACCCCATCGCTATCATCTATGGCGGTCTTACCTGGGCACCCTACAATTTCGCATACGTTTGGCCTCAGGTCCCTATTGGATTCATGGCAATGGTCTGGCTCAAGAGCCGCTACCTCGCTTGCTGGTCCAAGTACAACTACGTGCTTAGTGCTTCTTGGTCTGCTGCCATTGGTATCTCTGCCATCATTATCTTCTTCAGCGTGCAATACTCGGGCAAGGTCAGCGTGAATTGGTGGGGCAATGAGGTCTCGTACCAGGGCTGTGAAGACACTGCTTGTACCAGACTTACCCTTCCCAAGGGAGAGTTCTTTGGTCCTCGCTCCTGGTGATCTCAGCATGGTTTTCGTGCTTTAGACGTTTCTTATGACCATGTGTTGGAGGTTTACTGTCGCTTTTGTCTTGTTGATATCTCCTGATAATGACTAATCAATCATTGACTTCAGCCTTTCGCGACTCCGTTTGAACGACTTGGGAAAAGACGACTCAATGGAATTATCCTTATAAACTAAACTGCAACTCGTGAATACTTTGTGTTGAAAACGCTGCGCGCCTTGGAGACGCTTCCCCGTGTTAGTAACGTCATTCGAGTTCATCCCCGCACTTCTCCGCAGATCACTCCGCACACCCCCGTGGTTGATCTTTTTCTCGCGACGAGCATCTCCTCGAGATCAGGCAGATATCTCAACTATATTTGAAACCATGAGTATGCGAGCAGTAAGCCTTGTTTCGTTCAAGTAACCTCTGTGCTTCCCCGCCGGGCCAGTCGCATGCTCAACGACGCAGCTGCAGCTATACGGGCCCGAAGCCGGACGCGACTTGCACCAGTAGAAGCATGACGCGGTGTCGGATCGACGCGTAGAGTCACAAGGTCTCGTATAATATATAACAGATACATTCTGGCTTTCCTCTCGGTTGATTTGGATACGATGAAGTTGAGATGAGCCGAGTAGAACTGAAATAACCAGCCAGCCATACCAGGTATGACATCGCCAGCCGAGATCAGATCACTGCGACATAAAATGCGCTGGAGATCCACTCAAGAAAGCCATCTTTCACTGGCAAGTTTATTACGATGTATGTTAAGACAACATCCCTCGCAACTCTCGGCGTCCTTGCCACAAAGGCGGCAGCTCTAGACAATGGCTTTGGCCGAACTCCGCCGATGGGGTTCAACACATACAACCCTGCAGCATGCACAATCAATCAGACCTTCGTTCGAGACTCCATAAACGCCTTTGCAGACAAAGGATTTGGTGCAGCTGGCTATAACATCTTTGGTCTGGACTGTGGATGGCAGGGCACTCAGCGCCAGTCCAACGGATCTATCACCTATGATGCTGGTGCTTTCCCTGATGGCATTTTGCCTCTCAGCAAATTGGCGAACAGCAAAGGCTTTGTAAGTTGTCACTCACATCGAAGATCTGGATTGTGCTAATTTATCCAATCAGAAATGGGGCATGTACACCGACCAAGGCGTGAACGCTTGCGACACAGGAGTTGACCGACCTGGATCTCTGAACCACGAGAAGCAGGACGCTGCCCAACTGGCAGGATGGAATGTCGCATACATGAAGGTCGACAACTGCTACATCACCGCCGGTGACAACGCCCCCAAAGATCCCAGAACAGACTTCCCTTCTCGTTACGGAGCTTTCTCTAACGCCATCCAACAAGTCGGCATCAAGGGGATGCTTGTTTGCCAATGGGGAACGCCTTACTCAAGCCCCAGCGGTCTGCAAGGTCCTGCTGAGTGGACCCCTCCGCTCTCGACATCTTTCCGTGTCAGCGACGATATCACTCAAGGTTGGGCGAGTGTCTCTCGCATCTACAACGAGGCGATCAATGTCAATTTGAGAGGACTGAACGGACCCGGCCACTTCTCCGATATGGATCTACTGGAGGTCGGCGAACCTGGCATGACGACTGATGAGCAAGCATCTCATTTCGCCATCTGGGCCATGTTTAAGAGCCCTCTCATGGTCTCCACAATGATCTCGACCATGTCAAGCTCAACCCAAGCGATTTTGCAAAACAAAGGTCTGATTGCAATCAATCAAGATTCTCTTGGCCAGCCTGTCGTCCTAACCCAGCGCTTCACTGGAGACAACGACCAATTCGCCGGACCTCTCGCCAATGGTGATGTCGCAGTGCTTCTCGTCGATCTTAGCAACACCAAGCGTACTCTGGGCATCAACTTTTCTGCCCTGAACATTTCTTCCGCCACCGTCACCGATCTCTGGACTGGCAAAGTAGTTTCGAACGCAAACAACTACTTCACCACCGTCAACGGCCACGGCTCAGTTGCTTTACGTTTGAGCAATGTCAAGAAGTCTACTCCCGCAGCTCCCAAGCTGAACTACTACGAGGCCGAGGCTGGGCAGTTCGCCGGCAGCGCAGGTGTCGCATCTTGCTCTGGATGCTCCGGCGGCAAGAAGGTCGGCAACGTCGGTAATGGCAACGGAAACATACTCACCTTCAGTGGTATCCGCACAAGCCAGGCAACTCAAGATGTCCGTTTCGACTACATCGATTGCGAGATTGGCTACGCGTTCAGCGGAGGATATGGTAATGTCAGAGGTGCGAGCGTCAGTGTCAACGGTGGTGCTGCTCAGTCCGTCAGCTTCCCTTTGACTGGATACAACTGGGACAAGGACGTCACGAAGGGATTCTTGGTCAGACTCTCGGGCTTCAAGACTTCAGGTGACAACACGATCACTATCTCGGGACTGTCAAGTGTGTCACCGTATGCTCCCGACTTTGATAGAATTGGTGTAGTGGCTTAGATGTTAGAAAGTCCTTTACAGAGTCCATAAATCGCCGAGAAGAATCTAATCCTCACCCATCGATACCATTCGCTTTGATCCTAAAACTTTCAGCATTATCGTACACCTTTCATAGAGAGACCCGAAACTTACGAGACAAGCGGAGTTAGCTGCATGTCTTTCGTGACTCTCAACACGATCTATCTGCATCGCTCACATCTGATAGTGCTCGAGCCGGCAGCGCCTGTTGTTCTCAGCAACTCCCAGCCAACCTCACACCTCTGGCTCACTATGTCACCAAGGAATCCTCTGATCCAATCATCCCAGTCTCTCGCCACCGTCGCATCCCACTTCCCCACCCAAGCATTGACGACCGTCTGCACTCCTTCGTTGCCATCACGATTCCAACCCAGACATATCCATCCTGCTCTCGAATCTGACTTCGACGCATTATCCCAATCCTCGCCCCAAATGCCCTCGTCGTCGAATCGCTGCATTTTGAGCTCTTCGACTCGAGAAGCTGCGAACTTGGGAAGAGCAACTTTGGGCCCGACACCAGCGGTATAGACGGCTACGACGCGGGTTGTAGGCCTCGAATCGCCAAACATAAGCTCATGATCCTCCTCCATGATCTCTTGCGTGCAAAACCAGATTGCTGCACTCTTGCCTTCTTTTTCGTGTTCTTCTTCAGCGATCATGACTTGTGCGGCGAGTAGTTCCTCTTTTCTAGTCTGCTGCCTTTCTCCGTATGTGCTCGCCGATTCCAGTAGAACGTAGTCCCTAACCAACACTAAAAACCCAAGCATGATAAGGAGGCAGACGATTGTGCCTAGGAAGAGTGGGATGAAAATCAGAAGATTCGAGAAGGATTTCGGAGATCTCCAAAGGGTGTCCCATGCAGAGGTTTCAGTCGCCTGAGGTCGATAGAGGTGACTTGGGTATGTTGGGAAGGCTGTCGGTGTGATTCCGTAGACAGTTGTTGGTGAGATGCTCGAGGCAGAGGGGGTGGGATCGGCTCTGGGGAGCATCATTATGGTGCTTGTTGCTCTTGAACCAATTCTTGGTATTCCTCCGAATCGGCTTCGTTCTGTTCAGTTGATCGTATCCTGAGCTTGCTTCTAGCAGGAAAGCTTTGGAACATCAGCGTCTCCGAAGATGGAGACAACGAGTTGATACGTCGATGATGGCGAAGGCTGCCAGCAATAGTGCAAGCTTACGACTCTGCGATCGCGCTATCCAGTAAGGTCGGGTATTTATCACTCGATGCGAAAGAGCGAGAATAGTCGGTTCCAGCATGACGATATATGTTCTTGACGAGATCTGTGGTATGGAGGCTTTTGCATTCCTCAATAGCATGGCGCAGTAAAAAACCACCCTTTGTCTGCTCGATTTGGTAAATGATCAAGGGGTCGCCCTTGCTGTTTCAAGAAATTTGCGATCACCCCCAGCCACGTTTCTTATCATCGCTTGTCAGTCCTTGAATGAACAGCAATAATGTTGCACTCCGTAAAGGCATCTGCCATCGCCGCTTCCTGCAGATTTGGGTTCGTGTACCTCGGTGGTTTGTTTGTCTCCCCGTATGGTGTGCTCTCGTTGTTTGTTCGGACTTACATCGTGACGGCTGTCCGTATTCTTCGCGATTCCAAGATTCCAAGCATCCAATGATGAGTTATTGATTTATCTTCGCACATGCGAGATGATGTCGACGTTCAATCGGAGTCTCGGTGGAAGGTACAACTTGGAGAATTTGGCTGGAGCCTGGATAACCCGACCCCTCTTCGGTCCCGAGCTTCGTTCACTCGGTCCCGAGTTCTCGCAAACCACCATCAATCTCCAAGTCTATAAATCAATACTTTCCGTCTTAAGATCAGAAGGGCATACATACAAAATCGCAGCTGTTCTTCGAGCTGTTAATACTCTGCATTGCGATCACTTTTCAACGAAAATTGTCGCAATGTCCAATATGCCAACTCAACGACCCACTACCAGTGCTTCCGCCCCAAAACCTCAATCTATCCTCATAGTCGGTTGTGGCATCGCAGGTCCAGTTCTTGCGTCTCTTCTTCTACAATCCCCTGGTCCGGCTTCCTCACTCCCTCACATCACCATCCTAGAACGCAACCCTTCTTCCATCTCCTCGGGCCAAAACATCGATATCCGTGGTATTGGTAAACAAATCATCCGTTTCCTTGACCTAGAAGACGAAATCAAGAGGTCCACCACCGGTGAAGAAGGCGTACGGTTTGTAGATGAGAACAACCGTTGCTGGGCTGAATTTGCAGTTGACAAGAGTGGGAAGGTGGAGACCGGAACGAGTGATGTCGAGATCTTACGAGGACGACTTGCCGAGATCTTACTTGATAAGACCAAAAGAGACAGCAAGGATGTCCAGGACAGAGGAGGTAAAGGTGTGGAGTTCCTCTTCGAAGAAAGTCTGGAATCGCTTCATCAAGATGAGGAAAAGGCACATATTCAACTCGCTAAAGGGGGAGAAAGAAGCTTTGATCTGGTCGTTGGTGCAGATGGTTTGCACAGCCGAACTCGCAAGCTGGCTTTCGGGAATGAAGCGGAATTTTGTTTGAAGAAGTTGCATATGTTTGCAGCTTTCTTCAGCATACCGAAGGAAGATGAGGATGGCGAGTGGAGGTCTTGGTTCCATGCTCCTGGAGGTGTCAGCATCATGCTTCGACCATCGGGCACTAAGGAGAAAAGTACGGTACTGATCCTCCTCGCCGACAAGAGTGGCATCATCGCAGATCAGCTAGCCGGATCCGAGAGAAGCGTCTCTGCGCAGAAGAAGCTGGTAATGAGCAAGCTTAACAGGATCGGTTGGCAGGAACAGAGATTAACAAAGGCGGTGGAAGCGGCTGACGACTTCTACTTCGACGTCACAGCGCAGGTCAACTTGGCGAAATGGTCACACGGAAGAGTCGTGCTTCTAGGAGACGCTGGGCAAGTATACCTCACCTGATTCGTGGCTCTTACTAACCTGTATTATAGGTATTGCGCATCACCTTTCTCAGGAATGGGTACAACCCTCGCTCTGGCTGGCGCATACCATCTCGCCGGCTCTTTGGTAAACAATCCAAGCTCTCATTCCCAAGCTTTCGAAGCGTACGAAGAAGCTATGCATCCTCTAGTCGCAAATGCCCAGAAGCTGCCGCCTGCAATGCCACATTTGATTCATCCTCAGTCGACGTGGGGTGTTTGGGTACTAAGAATTCTTGTCGCTGCGATCTATTGGTCCGGAGTTGGTACCTCATTGTTCAAATGGAAAGGTCCACCTGCAAGTGTGGTGAAATTGAAGGAGTATGGATTTTTAGCTGAGGAGGGTGAGTGAAGGACGGACTTCACGCATACATCGAAACAGCAGCCGCTCTTTACTCATACTTGCAACCGATTTCTCCATTTTCACCTTCATCATCCCGCTTTTGCCATCTGAGCTGCAGCATGGCATCTGCGACGCATCCCAAAGATCGCCAATGGCGTCAAGAAAACCTCCCACGCGAAAAGAATTGGTAGAGCCTGATACAGACGATGATTCCCACCTGACCATATCTGTATCAAGATCTGATAGGCCTCATGGGCTGGAGCAGCATACCCGATACGGTAGAATGCAGGTGACAACTCAAATGGGACCAATAGGCTAGTAACATTGAAAATGACGAAGCTGAAAATGAAGAACAGAACAAACTTGATGGGAACAAATGCAGTCACAACATCGGTGTACAAGAAGTCGACGTGCATGTATAGCCAGTAAACCAGTACTGCAAGACAGTACTGGCCCGCGCTAAGATCCCAGCCGTCCTGAAAGCCGAAGACGAGGGCGCTGGCGCATACTGCTCCGATGAAAGTGTATACAAGTGCGATGGCGCTTCGGAAAGAGCAATTTCTGACAAGAGACCAGCGGCCGAACAATCTTCTCTGTCCACAGAGGATGTTGAGTGCCAAGACGAAGAAGAATTGCATCAGGATTGGATAGACTAGTCCGATTGTGTTGTAGATAGTTCTTGCACCTTACACTGTCTCTTTGATGTTCAAGGTGGTCGAGGCGATAGGATGAAACAGTGCAGAAGCAGCTTTTATGTTTCTTAGGGCAATTTCTAGGTTCCGCGATCCGTTGTCTTCCTGATATACGGCTTCCGTCTCGGACACGAGTGTTCGAAGATTTGGCTCGATGTAGCCTTGGATGGTGGAAGCATATCTAGCTCCGTTGTATACGAAAGTCAACGCGTCGTTGGCGTTGTATTCTGCCGCAGTATCGTTGCTTCGCAAGGCTTCATTCAACCTATTCGAGGCTCCAGGATTGCTGTAGATCGCGGCCCAAAATTCTCCAACGAGAACAGCATGTCTGATGTCGGAGACCTTCGCATAATCAGTTGTGCTATGCTCATCGACGGACGGAAACGTATCGGCTCGAAGAGAAGTGGCTGCTGAGCGGAGGCTATGTCCAATGGAACCGTGATCATAGTCTACCATGAGTATCCTCAGATTGTGAACTCTCTCTGCTTCGTGATAAAGTGTTCCATTTAAATAGGAGATATCGGCGAGGAATAGCACCTGTACAGCAATAAGAGCAGTGGCAAGCGAAACAAGGAGTTTGTTGCCTTCTCCTGACCAGATACCTTTTCGGGGTTGTGATGGAGAGTGGCTTGGAATCATTTCTGACGAGGATGGAGCTAGAGAGGATGCAGGTGGTGGGCGATGCTGTCAAGTGTCTGGGAAAGCATTGCCTGGAACGCTTCGTTTCTCTTCCTCGTAAGAATGGGAAAAATGCGCATTTCCATCAAGCATAGTTTCGGTCTCGGTGTGTTCGGGGAGCGAAAGAGCGCGAAGCGACATTGCAAAAAGTGTCATTCTGCTTTCAGGGCTGGCCAACCAGTCCACCTTCCGGACGTCACCGCGACATGTTGGCCTAGTAAGACCTCGTATGGTCTCTCCCCGGAAGAGTGTCTCATCTGGATTGCTAAACTTTTCGCAGCCTGGTCAGAAATTGAGATAGCATTCATTCGATGGCTGCAGACATAGTAGCGCCATATTAAATGGGTATAAACACTCAGTCATAGGAGCGTTAGATTATGGTACAATCTGTCAAACCAATGGAGTCGTTATTGTGAAAGAATGAAGGTTACCGGAAGGGAGATTCGAGAATTGGGCGGGCACGGGAAAGTGGAGGAAGTACCCGAGGCCAGATAATTTCCGGCTTCCGAGCGCGGGTCCAAGTCGAAACCGTTAGTTGTCGCTCACGCGCAATCCGCCAGTCTAATCGAAAGTATAACAAGTCGTACAGGATGTCAGTCGATCGGCGTGGAACCCAAGTGCCCCCGTGCTCTGTATAAGTACCGTACCAACTCCTCAAAATCTCTCCCCGAGAAACATATTGCAGCCACCAATTGTACCAAAACCAAGATGGCAGTCACATGTTCAAACCACACGTTCGAGGACGATAAAAGCTTCAGACGACTCTCATGGTCCTGGGCAAAGGCGTATGATAAGAAGGTGAGGTCCCTCTCAGTTAGGGCTGCGTGGTAGTATCTGATCTCGATCAGGACTGGGTGCTGCTGCGATCAATCTGTACGCCAAACGTACAGTGGCTCTACAGCGATCTCAATCCGGCATTTGAGGATAAGCAATTGACGGCAGAAGAATACGTTGCCGAGATGAGTGCACAGCACGGTCTAGGCGACTCCCGAAGTAAGATACCTCTATCCAGCATTAGTCTTCCAATCATTGACTTCCGACAGTCACTACGCAACATCTTCTAGGGGCTGTGGTGTTTGAAGAGACCGAATTTGATGGTACATATTACATAACTGGTGACTGGCAAATCCAGGCCTCGCATCGTCGTGTCTTAGCCGACGGGGAGATCAGAGTCTGGAATGGTTTCAGCTATGTCAAGCATTATTATGCTCGAGATGCAGATGGAGAATGGAAACTGAGTGGCATACAGCCTCATGATGTGCTGATGCAAGATGGTCATCCTGGCCTGGTTTTGGGCGCATTCTAAGATGGCACCCCAGCAGCTCGGAGTCAAAGCTTTGGAAAGCTTCCAGTAGATAGTTAACCATGCCAAAAGCAATGTCACCCAGAACATGCAGGTCCGGTGGATCACGAACACTGCGTCGTGGCACTCTGAATTAGAGCTTCACAAGCCTTGGAGTCAAGCCGAGACAAAATATCCAACAGTATTGTCAGATCAGCTTTGACCCTCTCTTTGAGCTGGCGGTTCGTGGCTCGGCTGGCGATCTCGAGTAAAGTCGCGCCAACTAGTCTGATCTTTTCATTCTGCACGATGTTAGCAACGCCTGACGTGGTACTCGCTACAAGTCATACCAAGGGCTCGCCATTGATTCGGAGCGCTTCAAAAGGTGCATCTTGTACAACACGAACTATGTCGCGTGCAATCTCACTGCGGCGTAGGTCCATGAGGAGTGGGTCTTCCGGTAAGCCAAGAAGAGATTGGAGCCCATCTTCGGCACATCTTTGTGTAACGAGCATGCGCAGATAGAAGTTGGTGACTAACAAATTGGCTACTTGCACATGAAGATTAAGCAAGCTGAAGTTACCCCCTGGGCTAGTCTCAGTAGTGTTGTCAACTCTTGCGAAGCTTTGTAGACATCCTGGCGCATCATCTAGCACAGTCGTGAGTCTGACGTAAGAATTGATCAGATTTGCTCGTTGCATGGGCGAGATATCTTTCAATGGGTGAGAGTCATTGTGCATGACCTGCTTTGACGCACATCCCATGTGAAACATCACCTCTGAGGCATGATAGTAGAATCTCTGGCACAAATTGAAGCCCGTGATGAGTGTACTCTCGGAAAATGAAGAGGACAAGAGAAGGGTGCTGCCGGCGCTAGCTGGTTCGTTGACAGTCATGGACTCGCCGAAGATGAATTGATGCATGGTGAAATGGTTGTTGTTGAGGAATGCGGAAGACTTGTCGCTGGTGTATAATTGCCAAAAGACGTGCCGGCGGAGGCGAGCTTCTATCTCGTTGAGACCAACGTATGCTGCCTCGTCGTACAAGCGCATTGCTTGAGCGATCCTGATCGCTTCACCCAGCAGAATCCACGAGAGTCGTGTCTGACCCCCGGCGTGCATGCAGTTGCCATGGAAGTAGCGAGTTATGATTGAACTTGCGTCTGGATCCAACAAGTCGTCATCACGACACAGATCAAGACATCTTCGCGAGGTGCGCAAGAAAACTGGAGCGAGTGCTATTCCATAGGGACAAAGGGTAGGCGGTAGCATCCAGCCCACCTCCGCGCACAGCGCGGTGAGCAAGGCCATTGACCTTACAATCTCCATACTGGAATCCCTAGTGTCGGTACTGAACCGATCTTGTGTTATAAGATCGGAGTCCGCATGCTCGAGACCTGAGACAAGTCCACGAAACAAGATGATACTTGCTCTGACGGAGGACTCGTGGACTAGTGGTGCCAAGGGAAAGAGATGTGCGACGAAAGCATCAACATGTCTGTTCATGATTACCTCAATCGGCTCTGTAATGCCTACACCCTGGATAGCTTGGTAGAGACTGATCAACTCAAGAGTCAACCGGTCTTGAAATCTTTTGTATGTATCGAACGCCGTAGCAGGAGCAGGAACAGGAGTGCGGCCAGTGACCGCAGATGAGGCGTGTAAAGCTGATGGAAGAGCGGACTGCTCGGTGGACTGATCTGGGAAAGATGTGTACCCATGAGATTGTAGTAGGTGGAGGTCGGGTAGGTCTTGTCGAAGCGACCGTTCAGCGGCAGCCGTCGGGTCTGGTTGGTCCGCCAGAGATCCATGCTGACTTTGGACAGGTGAGGTTGAATGTTCGGACACGCCAGGCACTCTGGGAGATCCGCCAGGTAAAAGGGGCCGGGGTGAATGTGTTCTCCTGGGGCCCCGCTTTCTTGGCTGAGAGTAGACACATTCGACATTGCTCATGCGGCAGTACGAACACCCAGGCAGCGCCTTGTCGCACTGTCGGATGTCTGGTTTAGCCGCTTGATTGATGTGAGAGGGTAACACGTGTGCCTACTTTGATCTTGCGGGCCCGGCAGACATTACAGGCCCTAGTGCGGGGATGGTCAGGCGGCATGGATTGGTCGCGGATGGAGTTTGTAAAAGACCGCGGCGTTTCGGTCAATCTATAGAAAACATGCGTAATTGCCGATCTTTACCCGTTGCGCCCCGGTGCTTGCAAGGCCCTCGATCGAAGAACACTTGAGTTTAACTAGACACAGACTCTCGCAGCTTCACATGACTTGCTATGGAATACGTTCTTTATTCAAATCCTAGCATGCATCTTTTACAGTGCCTCGATTGAAACAAGATCTTGGGTGTTTGCCGGGAATGCAAGGATAATGTCTTTGGATGGCTGTTAGCACCTTCGATGGATAGTCGACAATTTGAACCTACCTATGGATTTCCCTCTGCCTGTTTTTTCGAGTAAGACTCTGTGTACTGTCCCGTCTCCAACTCGCTGTACCACAAGCTTGTATGACCTTTGGGCACTCCAAGGCAGATTCGACACTCTCAGGCGGTACCTCGTCGCATGGTTTTCTCGAATATAAGCCTGAACATATGATTGGCAAACTGGAAAATGGTTAGTGAAAGGTGATCCCAATGAAGCCATATGCACTCACGTGGAATGTAGAACAATGGATTCCCAGGTTTAAAACAAGCTTGTTCACCGTTGAAGACTGCAACATCAGTCAGTCAAGACTTTCTCTGGCCATTTGTTTCTACTCACGACCGTTGCTTTGTATCAGGGGAAAGGCGGTGGTGGAAGTGTTCATCAGAGGCGTCTGAGAGGTCATGGTCAGTAAGGATGATAGTGCTAAGGATGTCCAGGAAACTTTACCATCTGTCTTGCGATTTCTCTAGCAATATCGTAGTTCGGTTGATAGTTGTTGAGTAGGATATTCACACGAGATCCTGTATTAGACCGACCAGCGAGTACAGCAAACCCATTTGATGAAGAACCGGACAATTGGAGTCGCTGTGGGGTTGAAACGACGAGCTCGCCCTGCAGCTTCCAAGCTGCTGCGACATTTAATGGTATTGCTGTGGCTGAAGACCGGTTGAACCACGGCTGGAAAGGTGCATTACCGGCTCCGGTGCCGCCGTAACCAAAACCGGTCCATGGCATGGCTCGATCCAGCGATGTATCTTGAGCATACATCGAAGTGCCTAGCGTGAAACTGGCAAAGAATGAGGGATCATTGTAATCCTTGATTGCCTGTGCAGATGTGGGCTGGACGCCAGATGGATTGGGATCGTATTGTGTTACCCAGATGGGTAGATTGGCGAAGCCTGTGGGAGCCAGAATCTCCGAACGGAAACGATCGGTCAAAGTCTTGATGTCGTATGGATTGAGAGAGAACTGCGCGTTGGTAAAATGATATGTGGCCGCTTTGATTGGCACGTTGTACGCTTTACAGTCCCTATAGAACTGTGAGACATAAGGATCGTACACAGAGTAGTTGGCATGCGTTGGGACGATGCGATTAGTTCCCCAAGCCCCAACTCCGCATCTGATACTTGCTCTAGCGACTCCTTTGGCAAATCCAGCGAAAAATTTGAAAGAAGTGTTATAGTTTGCCAGCGTTGAGGGCTCATTGTTGTTGTCAATCTCTACGTAGTAGTCAAATAACTCCAGAGCGTCCTCAAAGCCAGAGTTGCCAGCGCCATTCATGTATCTGTCCGCGATGGCGAATCCGACTTGGCCCAGCTTTTCGGGGGTCGACTGTTCCGGATCAGTGCCATTGGTAATCTGAAACTGTAACGACGCCTTTGCTCCTCGAGAGGTAACGAATCTGACATATCTATCTGTGAGAGTCCAGTTGTAGTTTGACGCTAGAGACGCGTCACCTGCGGGACCGCTTCTTCCAAAGCCGGTAAAAACGTCTGGCCAGGTGTATATGAAGATACTTTTCATGCCATATTCTGGCCACAGGTCGGCGATTTCAGGCTCCATGTCATGTATGTCATCCAAACCAGGGGGCAACAGAGAGGTATCTGCGTTGGAAGTCGCTTGTAGATTTTTGAAGTTGCTAACATGTTTTGAGGCATCAATGGATATCTCTTGACACGTCTGCAGTGCGTGGGGTTGCTGCGCTGCTTGACACGCGACATGCAGACATCCTAGTAAGGCGGCAGAAATCAGGTAATGCATCGTGGGAGTATCAACAAGTCCTGCGAAGTGGTTTGGGTTCTGCCATCAAAGCACGCAGCACGAAAGAGCCTTTATGTCTCGAGAGACATCGCGAAGCGAACTTCGCAGCTGCCGTTCAGTGGGGAACTCTTCATCGCAGACCTCATTGTGGGGAGCGTGCCTTGCGAATGCTCCAAATGTGACTTTGTAGTCTCGTGTCACTGCCGAGGGTGGTGGCTGAAGAGCTGTAATCATGGAGTCTCCCCACATACTCCGGTAGTGGGTTACTGATGAAGCAAAGTGGTTCGGTGACAAAATCGCAAGCTTGGACAGGTTTCGGCGAAACTCCTGCTCGGCAAACAAAGCTGATTCCGCGGGCTTTTCGGGCCTGCGGGGTAGAGTGCACGGTGCGCCTGGAAGCTCCACAGAATTTTGAAATGGTCTTGTCGATGGAAGGTTGCCACTCACAGGAGCGCTTCGAACCTCTACTCAAGTGCCATCTCGACTGTCAGACGCAGCGCATCACCGGACGACAAACTGATCACAGGCCGGACGGATATGAGACAGTAGAGATGTTTGAGTGCGCCGTTGGCTGTTGACAATGTACTGGTTTACCTAGCTAGGCACTATCTCGAAGTCATTGAAACGTACATTCTTCCCAACGCCTGACCTTTGGCCGCTTGCATAAACGCCGAAGATTGTACCCGTGAAATCTCGAGCTGTCATCTCCAAAGCATCAACACTTTTGACGTTAGTCCAGGTATCTTCTGTTGGTGACCGGTAAAGGAACTGATACTCCTTCTCAGTGGCACGAATCTGCAACTGCACTGTCGCTTTGTCCAGCAATTTGTCGCTCCATGCGATCGTCGATCCAGTGTGGTTTGACTTGTTCACTGTGATCACCCAGACCTTCGAATCTCGATGATTGAAAAATATGGCTCCATGGCGATGACAGTCTTTGTAAACCGCAAGACCGGCATGGAGCTCTGTTCCTCGATTGCGACCGTCGATATGTAGCAGCACTTCGGTTTTGCATGTCATGTCGCGCTGTCTTCTACCGAGAAATGAACACGATCCACGAGCCACAGAAAGATTTTCCGCACTCGATCGGAGCTCGATGCTTCCGTCCGGCAAACGCAGGATATTCTTGAGCTCGGGGTTTCTGATATACACGTCCTCGTAAGAAGCGGCCGTAGCAGTCGGCTTATCCGAGGGGTTTGACAATGGCGAATCTTGTCTAGAGATTTTTGAAGCGACAGCTGGTCTTACGAAAGTCATTCGGGGTTGATCAATTGTTGGCCATCCACCCTTGGGCCAATCAACTGGAGTAAGAAATGATTCTCTGCCGATAGGACTTCTTCCGCCTTCACTTTCGCGCACCCCGAGGACTACTGCCCACCAGGCGCCGCTGGCATCGTGGAACAGCTCTCCATGACCGGTGTTCTGGACAAATTCATTCTTGAGATCGCTTGTCAAGATGGGATTGTACTCATACGACTCAAAGGGACCCCAAATGCTGCGAGACCGAGCAATTGAGAGCATGTGATGCTCAAATGTACCGCCCTCTGCCACGACGAGATAATAGTATCCGTCTTTCCGATAGATGTGTGGACCCTCGGTATCATATTTTGCAGCGCCGGTCCAGATCTCTTGGGTCTCTGACAATGGTTTTCCGGTTGTAATGTCGATTTCGAACTGCTTGATGGTGCAGGTAGGCTGTCTCTCGCGCGTCAGTTCCCAAGAACCTTGGAAATAGACCCTGTCATCGATGTCGAAGAAAAGGCTTGGATCGATTCCCTTGAAGTCGACGAAAATGGGATCACTCCATTCATTTGACATGATATCATCTGTGTAGATGTAGAAGTTTTGGGTGAGGAATGCCTCCCCACCTCTTGTGCAGTTGGTGCAGATGATGTAGAATCTGCCCTTGTGGTGTCTGATTGTTGGCGCCCAAAGGCCCGCAGATGCGACCATGATATGCCCAGTGTCAAGCGGGAAAGCATGTGTAGTCGCTTCGGAAAGATCGATTTGGTTGACTCTGTTGATTGCATTTCCTGTGGCAGTGTCAGTCTAGACGAATCTATACATGCCATACCACTTTTCTCACCAACCAAGGACCACGATCTCAAATCCCGAGAAGCATATATCGGAATGCCAGGGAAGAGATGGAAAGAAGAGGTGACCAAATAAAAGACTTCATCGACGAAGACAACGCTTGGATCCGGAGCAAAGCCAGACACGACAGGATTCTGGTACAAAACCATCTCGTCCCTTTCAGACACTTCGCTGATGGGCATGATGAGCTTGGAGTGTGGAAGCAAGATTGACAAATTTGAGATTAGACGTGGAAGTCTTGTTTACGAGCAGGAGGCGATGAGAAAAAGAAGCTGTCAATCCGAGATATCGCACCAAGCCTTTCACCAAGTCATCAAGAACCCCGGCCTGGGTAACCGCTCGCCGGATGGATATGCAGAATGAGCCCGCGGACAAATTTCCAAGTCCGGTGTTAAAAGATGGAGCCGCGGCGAAATTCGTGGATGCGAGACCGGTGAGAAACACCGCGGTCTTATTGCACCGTTAGGGCTGGACTCTCTATTTCCCCAGGCCTCCGGACTCTCCACAACCTGTCCACCCTAATCATCAATCTACAAGTCTTCGATCTAGCGGGGTTACCGAGAGTCTTTGCATGTAAGGGCTCCAAAAGGATATATATACCTCACAGATGTGCCTAGATTGTGACCATATCAAAGGTTTCAATTCAGCACCTCAAACAACATGGCGCCCACAGCTGCCAAAACCACGAACGATATTTCCTCGTCCATCGATCTCAGCAGTATCGCTCCTTTCTACAAGCGGAAGAACGGCATACTGCTTTACTTGCTGTTGACAACTTCATTACTCTCCAGCTTCGCATCTGGCTTCGACGGTGTAAGAGAATCATAAACAATGTCGATTGTCGACTGCCATAACTAACACCGCTGCAGTCTCAGACCAACGCTATGCAACTGCTTCCGATCTGGCAGGAAAAGTTTGGCAATCCAACGGGATCAACACTTGGACTGTTTGGTGCCTCGACATCAATTGGCGGGCTTGTCCCTTTGATCTTTTTCAACTGGATGGGCGACTACTTCGGGCGCCGTGTTCCGACTGCGGTTGGTGCTCTCATCATCATTGTCGGTGCTCTTGTCGAGCTGTTCTCCTCGACTCTATCCATGTTCATTGGTGGCAAGGTTGTTATCGGCCTCGGATCGACCATGGTGCAACTAGGCGCGCCAGTGCTGGTCACTGAACTTACTCATCCCAAAGAAAGAGCCAAGGTCACGACTGTCTACAACACTGGAGTCTATCTGGGATACGTTATCGGAGCTTGGGTCACGTTTGGCTGCATCAAGATCAACACCGACTGGCAATGGAAGCTCCCAACACTGTTACAGGTCATACCGTCAGTGTATCAGCTCACCCTATTATGGTTTTGTCCTGAGTCACCTCGTTGGCTGGTCGCAAAGGGCAAAGAAGATCAAGCAAGAGCCATTCTGGTCAAATACCACGGCGAATGTGACCCCAACTCCGAATTGGTTGGTATCGAGATGTCTGAAATCATCGAAGCACAAGCAAGGGAAGCCGCAGCGAACGTGTCATGGGCTGCCTTCTTCTCAAGCAAGGCTAACTGGAGACGCATATTTCTGTGCACATGCGTAGCAACTTTCTCTCAAACCACTGGCAACTTACTCGTTTCCAACTATCTTGCAAAGATCCTAAAAGACACCGGACTCGATTCCACTTTTGACAGCACCCTCATCAACGGCATGTCTACTCTCTGGTCATACATCTGCTCGTTGGCGGTAGCAGGTTTTGTGGACAGATTCAACAGACGGACCTTTTTCCTCACAGGCTCTATTGGCTCACTGGTTGTCTTCGTCGCATGGACTATCGCCGCCCAACAGTATGTCGATGAGGGCTCGATCGCTGCAGGCCGCTTCATCGTCGCTTGTATCTTCCTTTTCCAGGCTTTCTATACCATCGGATGGCTCAACTTCGTAGTGACCTATCCCCTTGAGATTGTTACATATCAGATGCGAGCCAAAGCTTGGTCCTATGTTCTTTTGGTCATCCAAGCTTCTCAGATCTTTGGTAACTATGTCAACCCCGTTGCGCTGGAAAACATTGGCTGGCACTGGTACATCTACTACTGTGTCTGGATTGCTTGCATCGTCGCGATTGTGTACTTCTTCTTTGTGGAAACCAGAGGTCCGACACTTGAGGAAATTGCTGTTATTTTCGATGGACCGAACGCTTATCCTTCTGCTGAGAAGCATTCCTATTTGAACGGCACAGAAAAGGCTACCCATCTGGAGTTGTCGCATGTAGAAAAAGTTTGAGCTTTGTGCACTATAGCGCGGCAATTCGTGCCGTCCGAGTCGTAGAGCCTATGAACAGTCTTATAGTGGAGATAACTTGAAAGAATCGTATCATATGTCATTAACTTAGGGGTCCTGTTACTGTCCGCCGTGCCACAAGGATCTTTGCAGGTTCTCCTGGTTCGGTTTAGTCCGACAGACCCACAAACAACAGAAATTTTGAATTTGGTGCTTAAAACACTGCAATGAACCCCTATCGTTTCCTGGCGGTTTCATCAATCGAGCTTGCCTATATCAACAAGCTCTTCAGTGCCTGGCGCTTGTTCTTCAACCTCTGTCGTCCTCAATACACATCAAATGATCTTTCAGTCTTTTGTCCAGACGAAACGCCATGTTCTGTGAGCGTGTGGATTTAGGCTTTATCTTGATCTGCGATTCGGGCGACACATCGAGCGCCTTGAAGACAACGATCCTGAGAATAGCTCGCGACCTTTGTGATTAAGAATTGTTATCCACGATATTGAGGCTGGTCAACCACCAATCCAACGAGTCGAGACTCGATCAACAGCTTCTGCAGAATCTTGAGGCCACCTTTCTAAGCACCATCCGTATTGGCAAATGGTCTAAAATGTGACCTGTAGCCATCACAGATACGGCCCGCTGGTGCTCATACACTTTTGACACGTTCGCTCGGACTCGTCGCATTTGGCCTTTCTGATCCTGTTTCCGGTGAGCGGAGTGGAGTTCATCGGATTTCCGTATCGTTGGGCGGATCACGAGTAGGGTACAAGATTCCGGGCGACTGAGAGACTGGGCTGCAAGTGATACAACCAGTCTTCGCTTTCGTTCTACGAGCGTCTTTGCAAGATCACCCGCAGTCTTTGGGCTGGGCTCGGTCTGTGGACGTGGATCGTGCGGCATCCTTTGGGCAACAAAGCACCCGTGAGAGGCAAAGAAAGTGAACAGACGAACGAGATGATTGAAGTTGTATTCAGAACTAACGATAGAGTGGAAGAAGTTCACAAGCTATCTTCTCTCAAGAAGGATCAGGAGGGGCCGCGACTGGGCGCTAGCTCGATTGTGCAGTGAGAGCGAACCAACCAATCAGACCACTCGTCGGCGGACATCCGAATCCTACGCTCTTGAAGCGGACTGTTATGATATGTAAGCATGGATATGTGCTGCCTGACATATAAAAGCCTGCAAGTAGGTCCAAGTCATCGTCAACATGATATTCTGATGTTATCGAGGTTTGCGATCAGCCGTGGAAAAAAGCCGAAATCATTGCTCAACTCGAAAATGCCAGCGTTCGTTCTCTATGCCGCTCGTGGGTCGACCAACACAGACCGAGTTCGCCTGACCCTCGCAGAAGGTGGGTTCACCCATTATGAACTTGTTCTCGCCGATTTGCAACGAGGTGAACAAAAGGTGTCTCGCCCCTGCATCACATATCTACAATCATTCTTCCCTCCTATAGTATCAAGATTGCATGAAGCTTACCATCATTGTCTAAGTCCGACGAAAACATGAGACGGCATCCATGGGGCAAGGTCCCAGTCTTGACATTCCCGGACGGCTTCACTCTCCATGAGAGTCGCGCAATTTGCAAGCATCTTGCAAGAAAGTACTCCTTTCCGCTTCTACCATCAGCCCCGGATGTCAACGCCATTGCACTTTTCGATCAAGCCGAATCAGTAGAGATCTCCTACTTCCTCGAACCAGCCGGTAAAATCGCCTTCGAGAAATTTGTTAAGAAGCGCATGGGTCTGCCCGCTGATGAGAAGGTTGTCTCCGATGCATTGCGATCTGTCGAAATGTACTTCGAGATTGCAGAGCGCAGCTTGCTGCACAAGAAGTTTATGGCAGGAGATGAGTTTACTCTGGTGGATATCTACTACATCCCGTTGATCCGGAGACTTTTTGCCTGCGGATATGGGGATCTGATTCTTCGTCATGGGGCTGTGAACGCTTGGTGGAATCGATGCATAGATCGACCGGCCATCAAGAAGTTGTTTACCGCTGATGAGGAGGCCATGGCTGTTATATCTGCTGTTACTAGATAGCCAAAAACTTATGGCATGTTGTACATGAGCGATCATCTACGTTGCAACTGTATCTCGTGATATACTTACATCAACGTCAGATAGAATCTCGGGCACTGTAAGCATGAATTTCTCTAGGGTTTGGGTCTGACGAAATACCATCCTGGGATACATCAACAAGGGAGTCTCGTTCCTTGAGATAACCAACAATATCGGCCAGCCCCCGATTTCCCCAAGCTGGCCCGTGATACGACAAGAAATTTCGATGACAAGGTATTATTCTTACGTCCTTCAGTCCAACATAAACGATCTCCTCCACCGATACGATCACACAGGCAGAATCAAGACGAGCGAGCCGAGATCCCAGGACATAGTGTATAGAGAACTCCCGAGGTGGGTAAGTCTCGAGCTCGAGCGGAATTGAACTGTGTAGATTAAGACACGGCAAGTAGAACTCGATGTCAACTGTACTGCCATCGCTCAAGGTCCAATCGGAACAGATCTGTGGCTCAAAGGTCAGTGCATCAGGACCGATCATGGCTTTGAATCTTGGTGAAAACAGCCGAAGCGAGACACTATCCTATGCAACCGAGCAGGTGATACGTACTCAAATGGCTTCGACTTGCATCAAAATCCGCAGTACATACTAGCGGATAGCGGTTTACTCGAACGACAGCAGCTCACGACACCAAAGCATTGTCCAGGCTACCATAAATACTAGTGGAGCATTGCATCATGATCAGGCGTGTTACGCTCTACCTACAGCTCGACGCACCGACGAAGGAGTAACTAGACAAGATACCCAAGCACTAAATCACCAGCTGTCCAGTGTCTTGATCGTCAATCAACCCTGCTTGATCACCGAGGGCGTATGATGTCAAAGCTTTGATACGTCTAATCGTTTGTCCGAGTCCCTTCGGAAGCACGCGTCTTAGAGTCGCTTGATCAGGACAGTTCTACGGTCAGGTACGGATGAGTTCGAGAGCTCAACACGGTTGGTTCGCTTACTTTTTTGAAGTGTGGAATCCAGTTGAGATGTAATTAAATAATGGACAAACAGGAGAACCCGATGGCGGAGACACTAGTTATGGCGACCGACGTGTAAGTCGCATCTTTCTAACAGCTTCAAGCATGCTTCTTTCTACTATCAGGACCTTATACCATTCAAGTTATTCGAACATTCTGTTGACATGCTATTGTGTGGTATGCGACGCGCGGTGTGGCGCAGACGTCCAACGTTAATGGCCGTCACAATGCCAAGCGCTCTTATACGAGACCATACTCCAACACCGAAATGGTACAGATGAATAAGAAGAACCAGAAATGATGTCTTGAGATCTGAAAGTAGAACAAAACAACTAAGAAAAGAAGGATTGACGCAAGTTCCAAGAGTTGACAAGGATGTGAGTGGTAAATATAAGCGATGCCGAATTGCTTATATGTAGATTGTGTTGCTTGATGGTGAATCGTACTTTGCCTATCCATTTCTTTTACTTCAATTGGTTCCTTGCGAAGATGTTGGTCAACTGTCGTGGCTCTCCCCTGTGCTTGATCCTTGCGGTCTGGTTGATTGTTTGTGTCGTCACGCTCTCGTTGACATACTCCAACAAGATCTTGTAAGCCGCCCAGAGCTCCAGAATCACACTCGATACTGACAGAAGACAGTAAACTCGTGCCCCTCATCGTCGACCACGAGCCGAAGCTGCCTTTGATTGAGACCATCTGTCACTTTGGCGATTACCAGCATGCACCAAGGTTCAACAGCACCGTCATCGGAGCCCTGGAGCACAACAAAGCCGCACGCATAACGAAGGTGACGGCACACTTCGGTCCCCAAGATCCGGCTTACGAACAAGCGCTACTCACGCATCACCAACATGCTGAGCTCCACGATTATCCTGTCCTAGATCTACAATCCAAAATCATCGACGATCTCTGGAACAAGCCTGCATATCTGCTCTCGTTGGTCCTTGACGAGCTGCGCAAACCGGAAGGACACAGAGTCGAGTGGCTGTTCTGGTTCGACAGAGACACGGTTATACTCAATCCCTGCATCCCCTTGCATATCTTCTTGCCGCCGAGAGACGACATCCATATTGTAATCTCCAACGACTGGAATGGATTGAATAATGGCGTCTTTGGTCTCCGCGTTAATGAGTGGAGTGCGAGGCTCTTGAGTACAACCCTGGGATACCGCGAGTTGAGGCCTGACGAGGAGCTACGCTTTACTGAACAAAGCGCCATGGAGAAGGTGTTGCAAGACTCGAGGTTTAAACAGGGTGCGGCATACTATCCACAAAGATGGTTCAATGCATATGAAGCGGAAGAAGAGAAGGATTATGCAGTCAAAGGTTCCGATCTGCTGGTCCATTTTGCGGGCGTTGGAGACAGGCTGAAGAAGATTGCGGATTGGATCGAGAAGGCGGATTCAGAACCTGAAGTGTGGTCAGTTGACTATCGTTCGACGAGCTTGCCGCAGGAGATTTTCGAGTTCTGGAACCAATGGAGTGCCTCTTCATAGGTTCAGGGCAAATTCGATTCGGTACTTGACATGCAGACATGGCACTGCAGTCATACGTCTCTTTGTTCCCATCCTTCATCCCGAGTGAACCAAATCAAGTGATCGCCACCCAAAGCTTTTTCAAGGCCCAAACCAACGGCGATCACCTTTCCTTCTGTATCGAACTTGAATCGTACTGGCAAGACCTCTTCGTCAGACTCGTCGCCAATAATCTCAATCAGATAGCCCTGAAAGATGGTATTGTCGGCCACATGTTCGAGTATAATTATGAAAGAGATACTGCGATCTCTCCCATCAACGCAAAGGCAACCGTCCATCTCTCTTACGACCAGAGTACGGTAACCTATATTCCAGAACGGCCCTTGGTAAGCTTTCATGTCAACTTGCAAAGTGCCTTTCGCCTGTTCTCTTCTCTCAAAGTTTCGCTTGAAGTTCTTCTCTCGACGTGCTTCTTGTGCTTTGAAGCGTTTGACTCGGCTGTTTGTAAATTCCCCACGCTGGTCGAAAGGAGTCTCCAGGACTTGGTCGAGGATACTGTTTTGAATGCGGACAGATGAAAAACCCCTTCGCTGTTCCCAAGTAACACGGCTCCAACATTCTGAGATGACAGAATAAACATTCTGCTTCCGTAGCCGGCAATAACGCCGTCGTGAGCGATGATCTTGACTCCGTGGTGATACTTGACATCCCAACCCAAGACAAAGCTTGTTTCAGGCGACTCATCCCTTCCTATATCCTCCAGTGTCTTTCCAGGAGTTCGGGATACTCTTGGCGCTATGACAGATTCGTAGATTGGACGAGTAATGGGGTCTATGCGGTTCATCATGGCGCGTATAAAGTTTAGCGTAGTCGTCAACACTGCTCTGGATCGACCCTGCACCCTGGCCTTGCGGTGTATCCTGGTGGCAGGTATGGTGATATTTGCCGTCATGGAAGAAGTATGGAGCGGAGAACCGATCGCCTTGACCAGAAGCCCAAACTTAGGCAGACCCGGTGAAGGTCGATGTCATACCTAGTGGTCCCAGTGTTCTCTCGTGTAGAAAGTGTGAGAAAGCTTGCTGGCTCAGAGTCTCGATGAGGTGAGTGGCAACAGTGTACATCATGTTGCTATACTGATAAGTTGTTTTTGGCTTTTTGCTCAAAGCGAGATGACGCAAGTTTCTAGTAATGGAGCGGACAGTGTCAGGATGTTTTGATTCAAAGCTCAAGATACTCAGATCGTGGCTGTCATGCGTGAGCTATTCAACATCTGTCTGAGCCAAGCTGTACATCAAGCATACATACCTTGGCAAACCAGTTCTGTGGCTCAAGACATCCTCCACGGTGACCACATCGGTGGCTTCGGCGGTGGAAAGAACAAAGTCATCAGGCAGTAAACTCGACATCAAGGAATCCCATTGGACCTTTGTCGAAAACTCATGCTCGTAGAAGACGAGCAAAGCAACCGCGAGCGAAGTCAATGCTTTGGAGCATGAAGCAATATCGAAAATTGTGTCGGGGGTACATGGAGTTGGCGGATCGAGGCAGGCGTTTCCGAAGGCTCGGGAACGGATCTCAGAGCCATCTATGATAGCTATGGCAAGACCAGGTACGTGGAAGTCATTCATCAGGTTATTGATGCGGCTGATCGTCGCAGGTTTGTCGAGCCAAGACATTGTTTTGAAGCCATGCGAGCAAGGCTGCATTCCATTCGACATCGATGCAAAGCTTCTGATGGTGATGAGATTGGATTACCGAGATGGCTTGTGTGTGTGTGGCAGGGGTGTGTACCCGTCAACGGATGAACACAATTGACATCTAAGATCCGATTGGGTTGGCGACTACAAAGGAATTTGTTCTACGGTAACGAAATCTGTCATCGCGATTTTTGAGGCATCAACAGAAAGCCGACATTCGAGGAAGGATGAAGACGGCTGTATCTGATCATCATCGACTACTGCGGCGGCAAGCTTACGTAAGCATCTCTTGAGCGCATCTCCGCATCAACTTCAACGTCCACCGAGCACTTCCTTCGACTGATAAGTATGATAAGCACGATAACAATGTACTAGAAAGCCATACGTAGCAATGTGATTGTATCGGTAAGCCATCACATCTCTACTCGCCGACATGCCATCCCTCACCACATATTCGCAGCCCAGAACACTATTGCAGGCAAAGCATGATTCACAAGTCACATCAAAGCTACACTCACTATTTGAGAAGCTCACTCAAAAGTACAAAGAACAAAACAGATTGTCTCAACATCAACATGAAGAAGCTTGTCTTCCACTTGCAAAAGGACCTAACATTTAGGGAAACACTTACGCGTCGCCCCGCATTTCCAGTCTCAGTCATTTCTAAAAGGACAATAGCTTACCCCACTTTCGCTGGTGGACTCAAGTATACATGACTGCGGGTACTTTCCCGCGATGCATTAGTAGCCCGTCGAGGCATAAGCCGCATCGATGTGTAACTTACTGATCAGAGAATCAGCTAACCACTTGCTCTAAGCTAGCGCTTCGGGATATGAGCCTGATTCAAATGCAGAGACAAGCGATTGAAGCAACACGAATATGCATATCGCAATATAACATTTGACTCCGTCCATGTATAACATGGTCTAGCCGGTATCGACAAAGACGTGAATTCATTCGTGGCGTCGTGAACGCGGCACATCTGTCAGCATTCCAAATCCACGAGTCCGGCTGGTAGCAGCACGCGCTTATGCCAGTTGCTCCAGAACACTATAATCAATGCACTCCCCTCGACTTACCGTATTGTGGCCGAATTACGACGATTTACAGATCGCAGAAAGCTGATATGGCGATAGCCAGAGTGTGTGCGAGGCACAAGTGGGCGCTTGTGGCAACACTAATGCTACTCCTCTGGTCATCGCTCTGGTATACAGATCCCGGCGTTACTATACCTGCTGCTTTCGATGCCTCTCAGAGTCAACTGCCACTGGACCAAGAACACGACAGTCCGAGTGACTCCAACCTGGATCTGTACCATGTTCCAGAACATCTTAAAACCCAATTGCTCAATCTGCAGGGCCTTGGTGCGCAAAAGCTACAGCTGAACAGCGATCTGCATCAAATACGGACCAATGATGAGTTTCTGCCATTCATCGCTGCGGTCTCCAATGTTCAAAATCTCAGTGTCGTCGATGCGTACGGGACTTGCGACTATGATAGTCAGGAGCTCACTTCTTTCCGTTACCATGCCGATGCCAGTTGGGTCAACGAGCCTCTCGGTCTTGATGTAATACAGCCAATCCGAGAAGCATGGCAGTATTTTGTCAAACATGGATTGATCTCCTGGAAAGCTGTCGAGCACACATACAATGGCCGAGGCATAGTCATCGTAGGCGGCGGGTTTGAAAGCTCGAAGCGCATTGAGGTCATCCTGCGCGCTTTGAAGAGATATGATACACCACTGCCAATTGAGATCAGCTATTTTGGGGACGAAATGGACGACTCCACCAAGCAGCAATTGACAGCGATATACGGTCACGAGCGGCTGTTTTTCAACGACCTTTCCCAGGCTGACCAGACGTGGAGGACTTATAAAAGCTTGATGGAAAATTATCAGCTCAAAACAGCCGGCGTCATCAACGCGCGCTTTTCTGAGATACTGCTGCTCGACTCAGATAATATACCTACATCTGATCCTGTATCCTTGTTCGAGAGCAGCACCTACAAGGAGTATGGCAGTGTCTTCTGGCCGGATCACCCGCGCACACGTAGGGAACATCCCGCATGGGCTATCTTCAACACGCCATGTCGCCGCGACGAGTACGAATTCGAAACTGGGCAGCTTCTTGTCGATAAACGCAGATACTTCTACCATCTCCAACTTGCCGCCTGGATGAACACCCAAGGATACTGGCGTGAGACGCTGTTGGGTGACAAGGATTTGTTTCGTTATGCGTGGCACGGCTTCAAGACCACATACGGCACCCCAACCAAATGGCTGACTAGTGTTGGGTTTGTTGTCAAGCAGTCAGACGAATCTGAAGGAAGCAGATTGGTCTACTGTGGTCATACATTTGGTCAAGCGTACCCTGACCACAAGGTCGGTGATCCAGGCAGCGGTATTGCTTTTCTCCATGGAGGAGCTCTAAAAACATTGAGTGCCCCCTTGCTTGCTCGATTACGCAAATTCAACGGAGGTATCTTCACGCACTTTAAACGCGTAGCCATATCAACTTTGGAGGATTGGACTCAAATCGAGTATGATGTTGGCACCGGCAATTGGCATACCGGTCACTACTTGAATTCTACGCACAGTCTAGATCCTCAAGTTATAGTTGCCGAGGACGACTTTCATCTGGATGGAAAGAACATCGGAAAGGAGAGGGTGGCAGCACTGGTGGTGACGGAGGAGAGTGCGGATAAAGCCGTGCTTTGTATGGACTTCGCGCACGTGGAAGCTCGACCCATCGGCGAGTTGGGTGAGGATGCCGATGGGTTCGAAGAACTTTTCATGGAGACAGGGGGATATTGGATGATTGAAGAAGACTATCGAGGATGGTAAATTGACATGGAATAGAGGCCAAGATGAATAACATTGGCGCCGTCCACGATGCTTAACACGAATGTTTCTCTATTCCCCTGGCTATGAGCTTGCACAACCTTCCACATGGCTCATCTATATATCTTGTGGTCCAATGCGCGATCACGAGGACCATTGCTAGAATGCTGTTGTAGATGAGAAATGCTCTGAGGGTCAAACAACTTGGACCCCATTCCGGTATCGGGATGAGATTGTCATACCAAGTCGGCTCAGACATGTAAGGTATGGCACCCAATACGCGTCTCCAACGGTCCCCAACACACAGGAAGAACGGCAAGTGTACTGCATAGGCCATGAAGCTGACATGGCCGAGATATTGGATCGGAGGGATTTCCAAAAGCTTCTGGATGGCGGGAGTGTGTTGCAAGCCGCATATAAGGCTAAAGGCACCATAACTGTGCCAAAATCTGTAATAGTCGACCGTGGAATAGGCAGAAGGGATGTGAACGACAAGAAAATCCCATCCTCGTATGCTCTTGGCTAGCTCGGGGTGTCCGTCGTACGATGGTGCCGAGAGGAAGTAGAGACTTATGATGACGGCGCCATAGCTCAGTACTTTGCTCTTCAAGAACCCGAGCTTGTTAGCAGGGTTCACTGCGCCCCCAATGTTGCTGTTCAGTAGGGCGATGATTGTCCCAGCTAGAAAACAAGCTTCCCACCAATAAGCTCGATGCAATAATAACATTGTCACACTGCCCAGAGCTCCAGTGATATATGGCTTGGAGAGTGGTCCAAACGTGAGACATATCAGGGTTGCATAGACGAGTACGGATCCTTTTAATGTGATCGGTATCGTCCACAGCACAGGATCATAGGCGTAGTGATCAGCCGCTGTGACCGTCCTCGATGGATCGAAGAATTGCCAAGAGAGACGTACGAACGAACAGAGCTCGAGGTAGAGGTTGTCTCGAGGTGAGTACCATAATGCGCCAGGGAATATGTTGTACGGCAATTGCATCATCAACGCGCAGCAAAAGGCGACAATGAGAACAGGAAGATAGAGTCTCATGGGTCTTCGCAGTAAGCCGACCAATAACTTGGCTCTGCATTGTCTGCGGCGATTTCTGGCCAGAGCGTTCAGCGGCGATATTGAGAGCACGTAACCTGTGAGTATAAAGAAGAAACAAACAGCGGGATTGCCTCCTAGGTCGGCCAGGCGTATCAAGGAGGCATAGGCCAGTCCCAAAAGTCCAGTCGAAGCCCAGGCGACATTGCTTTGAACTGAATGTGCGGACCCAAACAGATGGGAATTGAAGACACTCAACATTGCAATGCCACGTAGACCATTGAGATATGCTCCGCTCGGACGTATCTGGCTCTTCCCCAAAGGTTTGCCATTAAGCTGATGATGAGGTCGGATCTGCACTTGTGCCTCGAGGTCCACTGCCGGAATGGGAGATCGGGCCTGATCCAAGTAGATCATAGCGTGGGTCGTCTGCGCGAAGCTCATCATGAGCTCTCTCGACTGTGTTGCGTTCAGCGAGTATTCTGCAACGTTCTAAATTTCTGTCGCTCACCAGATAAGACTGTTGGGCTGTAAGGAATAGACGCTGCTCAGCTTGTCGCGACAAGCATTCGTAACAAATCTCTGAGTCGCCCTCCTGGGATTGAGACCTGGGATTGCCTGCGTTCATTCTGTAAACCAAATCCACCGTCCACTCATGACCTTGTATGAATTTGCTGAGATGCCGTCCGTCTCGATCGGGATGGAACATCGTTTCCCATGTAATCCTTCCCGCAGCTGCCCTGCTCCAGCTGAGCTCCCGCGCAAGCTGAGGGAGCTGTAAAACTTTCGAGTACAACAGGCTTGCCGAGACCAGTGTGAAGATAGCACCAGAAGGATCAAAACGCAATCTGAATAGCTTAGTTGAGGCACCTACAGAGTAACCAGCATTGGATGGGGAAAAGCTTGTTATCCTTCACACCATTAGCTTTCCTTCTTGTTACAAGCATGAAGTACCACAGCTCAGGCGCAGTCTGGGGTACGTACATACGGCAGAGTCGTTTCGGAGGTCTGACATGTATAGCGGGGTACACACGCGAATTTGTGTTTTTAGTGGCGTACTCCCGGTCCAAATTACCACTCCAACAGGGTTTGGAAGTTTGTCGACGCTGGACAGGATCCGTTCGGGGACATTAGCTTTCATCTATTCCGATACGCAAAATGTACTGTATCCTAGGTTAGCCATAGGACGCCACACTGTCCGATCTTCCCACAATCTTTGATGTCATTTTGAGCGTGATGGTTGGTGTAGGATATGGTTGAGTTTCACCTTCGGCTGCATACATTACTGGAACACAGAGCTCTGAGGGTGTTGAAAGTGCACAAGTCGACCACTGAGTAGCCTATAGTACCTTCAACTTCGATCCTTTGCAGGAAAATCCGCAATGCATGGCTCGAAGATATTACGAAATGACAGTCGCTGGGCCTGCGGACGACGTGGGCTTGTCTTCATTTCGATGCTGTTTGTCGTCTTCTTCGTTTTTAATTATTTGGGTGTCACATTCGATTTGCCTTCGAGTAACAGCGAGAATGGTCCGCTGTCCACAGTGTCCGCGTTGCGACCGAAGCCGCCGAGCAAGGCGATCATCGCGACGACATTGCAGAAACAAGTCGATAGCGCAGATTGGATCATTGATCTACTTCCGAATTGGCAACCATACATTTTCATGGCTGACGGAACTGTCAACGACGCTCCAATGTTGTCAAATCAGCACGCACCTAAGATTCCTTTAGCTCTGAACAGGGGACGAGAAGCAGCCTCATACCTGAGCTATATCATCACACATTACTATGACCTGCCAGATTATATGGTTTTTATCCATGGAGACCGATATCAGACACACAATGGTAACCAGCGATCCCCACGAGCTATATCCAAGCAGCTGCTGACTGTCATACAGATGACCCAGTACGCAGTACAACGATATCGCAAGCATATCTACGACTGACAATACACAGATGTTCGATACCTTACCACTGGTGCAGAAGCTTGACCTCGACTACGTCGATCTAGAGGGCTATGTCAATTTGCGATGCAACTGGAAACACTGCCCCAAGCCTTACATCGTGCCTCAACCCGGCCACGAGGACAGCATTTGGGAAGCACATGGCGAGTATGCCAAGGCATGGGAATTCATATTTCCCAACGAGACACTCCCAGAAAAGATAGCAGCGCCATGTTGCGCTCAATTCGCCGTCAATCGGCGGACGATTCATCGATGGCCGGTAGCACAATACGAACGCATTCGAGCTTGGATGTGGTCAAGAGAGGGAGACCTACCAAGCATGAAAGCAGGAATCATTCTGGAATACATGTGGCATATCCTGTTTGGCAAGCCGGCGTATTGGTGCGCACCTGTCAAGCCATGCTATTGTGGAGCGTGGAACATATGTGACTTGGACTGCGATGAGACAAAGGGTTGGTGCAAGGGAAGGATCTGGACACCTGATCCGCCACCCAGTATGCCGGTATGTATGTCCATAGGTTTCAAACGTGGGAAGTCGCTTATATTTAGCAGAGCAATTGGCCAGTGGAGGGTCAGGATGGCAAGACGTGGCCAATTGAAGGCTGGGAAAAGCATACGTAGAGTGAGGATGGTGACGGGCTATTTACGATGGATTGACGTACACAAACATGTCGACGATCGTCGATGGTAGGATTTAATTAGAGCGACGCAACGTACGGTAGTCGGAGAACTCGAACCAGACGAGGCTAATCCCATAGCATTTTGCGTTGTCATACATGCTACCACTATTTCATAAATTTCCTCCTTATCCCGCTGATCGCCTTGACTGATTTGTCAAGTGTGTAATGCAAGGTTTCGATCTCTTCTAAGTAGACACACAAGAATGCTTGACCATGGACCAGAGCCTCTATATGCCCCTCCCACCTGGGCAATGCTTCATGAGGCACTTTCGCTCGAGCCATCTAGCGAATCGTAGCGTAGGTGCGTCTACCAATCGCGTGAATATATCAGCTACCCAGATGGTGATGGCGAAGATGATTCTCGAAGCCGACACGAATCCCGCCTCCTTCTTTGCGGATGTAGTATATCCAGTGATACTCCAGGCTAATGCGAACAAGAGATATCCCACAGTCTGTATGACGCATCCGTGAACAAGATAAAATCCAAATGAGATCTTGCCCAGATACTGCGAGACTTTGTGGTTAAACAGACGCTGTAAAATCAGCGAGTTTGATGTGGACCAGACAACCAAGAGAGCACCCCACATTGTCCAATATCGCAGTTTTATGAAGATTCCTCCGAAGGGCTCTGGGATCCAAGCAATTAGTGAGTTCCAGCCAGGCGCGTTCTCCAGATGGGTCTCCGGCTGTCCACCAAGATAGAGACCGCACAGGAAGACGATGATGTACGTCGTGGACCAGATAATATTGGTACGCGTCTTTGCGCCTGATCGAGAAGTTGTCGGCTGACGACGTATATCCAGCTCGGCAAATATGAAGCCTCCGTAGAACAGTATGAGGGACCAATGGGCGATTTGGTGCGCAAAGCCTATTAAGCAGAGTAGCGAGAACAACCGAAATCTTGGTTGCAAGCGACAGAGTGCCAGCTGCGTGACGAATAAGATGATAGAGTTTGTCTGGGCAAGGTTAACCAGAGGAATGGAGCGGTGTCGGTAGGGAGTCGATCAACTTACGTATTCGGTCGAGATCGTCCAGAGGTGTCCATCGTAATGCTTGAGGTCGTCGTTCGTGAACGGGTTCACAAACCTTGTTAGCTCGTGTAACCACGGTCTGATCTGCTCCATTACCGTCGTTGCACGCTCCGGATGGAACTCTGGACCCCCAGATAAACGGGAAGGATCTGTTGCAACCGGTCTGGTCCATTCGTATAGCCAAAGCCGCACACATAAGACGATGAAGGATGTCGATGCGATACAAGGCAAGAAGATGCGAAAGGCCCGGCGAAAGACAGAAGATGATAGTGTTGAGCAGAGCGTCTCGAAGTCTCCTTGTCGCATCAGCTTCGCAGGCTTGTAAGAGAGGGCATAACCTGAAACCGCGAAGAAAATGGCCACCATGAACGGGCCATTGTAGAAGAATCGAATCAATGGTAGACGTAAAACCGAGTTGAAAGGCACTTCAGCGGACCAAGCCGCCGACACATCATGAGAAGGCAATGTGACGTGATTTACAAAGACAAGGACAGATGCTATACCTCGCATACCGTCCAGCCATGCTGTCGTGTGGACTTTCTTGCTTGATGTAAGATTGATTGAACACTTCAGCCTGCTTTGAACAAATGTGGGAAGAAGGAGTAGCATCATAGTCTTCATGAAACGCACTGCCAAAATCCGCGACGACGTTCTCTTTCTCGAGTCTAGTGGGGGAGATTCTGACGCGATCCTATTCGTAAGACGCCAACTGTTAGCCAGTGATACTGACTCCAGCCCACTTTCGGCATCGTGATGTCCGTAATTCTCCATATTCAGGAGCTTTTGTTCTTTCTTTTCCATATCGCTGAGACGAAGAGGGATGGCAAGTCGGAAGTGACGCCAGACTGATTGATGATCGTAGTCGAGAGTTTAGGATAGATCACCGAGGTTATGGGCCATCTGAAGATTGCTCAGTCTGTGTGGAATCCTGCCTCGTTACATGATATCTTCCATCACAGGTGGACTTGAATCGAGAGCTGAACCACCGCCGCAACCTCCATCGTCAAAAAGTACCTATGGAAGCCAGTGGAGAACTTCCGTTCCTGCTTCACGTGTGACCTGTGGAAGCTTACTGGAGACCGATCAATGCGCTCGGCCTCGGTAGACTTGCTCAAGTATCCAACCTACGAGAGTTAGCGTATTCCTCCATGTCAGCTCTGCTGGGAGTTGGAACAGGATGCATGGTAGGGTTAGAGCACAACACACTCAAAGCAAGCTCTCAAGACCGATCGTGCCAAATACACCGCTGACCTGTCGACGCTCAACGCCGCCGCGAAGGGATTTGATTGGTGTCTGTTACGACGATACAGTGGTTGACTCAGTAGATTCTCAGCACTAAAGTATCAAGGATTAGGGACTGAGAGGGGCTGACCTGACAGCGGCTGAACCCTTTGCTTCGACTTGCTACAACGCTCAAGCTGAGCGTAAGATACAAGTGACCTATTACACTATCATCAAAACATGCATGTTCAATCTTGGCAGGGATGCTTTCGATAGTCATGGTGATATAGTTCGCATTAAGCAGCCTCTTTTTCAGGGAACGCTTGTTCCGAACATCACCCTGGTTCCATTTATGTAGACTTACAGGTACATGTAATGCGCTGAGGTGATTGACGCGCGGCTGGCCTCGGTTTAAGGTTAATCCACATCTCTTGGGCGTATCTCGGCAGGCACGTCTCGGAACAGATTTAGAGTTCGTTATCGCGCATAAAATGTTCTTTACAGTACTTGGGCTCTCACTTCTTAGCTGAGCAGGCGATATCTCAGAATACCTCTTAGTACTATTGGTTGCTCTAACTCTGCAGAGATAATCGACATGTCGCATGCGGTATTGACCAAAATCCTACTGTATGCAGCACGACATACTGGTCGAGGCCTGGGAGCTAATGCGCCAATGTAACTCATTCCTGGTGGATATCCCAGCTGGATATGAAGATTGCGTTCTACACTGCCCCATGTACCTGGCGGAAAGTATTCTAAACTACCGAGTAGTCAACGTGTTTAATTCCCCAATGCCTTGGAAGGCGACGAAAACTATTCGATAAGACAAAGTGAAGATCAGCTCACCTCCGAACCTGAAGTCATCTTCTCCTTACATGGGCTATCAGTATACACAACACAACCTTTGGTCGTCAATCGAGAGAGGCTCAATGCCTTTTAGTCTGCATTCGTCGCAGCGTCCAACGCGATTCTCGACACTTACGATCAACAGAACAGGACGACGTACCATAGGTGCTGCTAGTCTTGTCATAGTTTGTGTGTTTCTGTTTGTACTTAAAGGAGGCCCAACCGTCGCTCCTGAATCATCTGTGGGATTTTCGTACTTTATGGCAACCACTAAAGTAAAAGCTCCTCTAGACGAATATCGTGATGTCTATAACGAAACGCTCGGTGTACGTACATTCAATTCAGGCCGATTCACCATGTGGTTGCTGACGATAGGAAGTTCCAGAAGATCTTCCTGGTTTCGCTGCCCGAACGTACTGACAGACGGGACTCTTTTGCTGTTCAAGCAAGGCTGTCCAATATGAGTTTTACAGTAGTTGATGGTGTCGACGGTACAACAGTGTCAAATAAGGCGCTGCCATATGTAAGTCTGCCAGCACATATGGATATGGATGTATGAAATCATCGGACCTTCTGACATCATACTAGACGATGAATCTGATACCTCCCCAGGTCGGTTGTTGGCGTGCTCATATGAACATCATGCAGGAGTAAGTACTATGGCAGCCTGATTTTTACGCGTACGCCTGTATTGACTGTTCGTGTCAGCATGGTCGCAAACAATATCGCAACTGCGCTGATCTTTGAGGATGACGCCGACTGGGATGTCGGTATAAGAGCACAGATGAGAGAACTTGCACAAGGATCTCGATGGCTGGAGAATTCGACTACGAAGTCTACGAAGTCAGGTTCGCCCTTCGGGGAAGACTGGGACCTCCTCTGGATAGGGCACTGCTCTACTAAGTCTGGATACGATCCTCGACGATGGGTCGTACCGCATGACGCGACCGTTGTACCTCCTGAGCATCGCAGATATCACGATAAACCAGATATGCGAAATTGGGAGAGTGGTCCCGATGCGGACAATCAGACCCGCATCATCTTCGTACCAACCTGGGGCGTCTGTACGACAGCTTATGCAGTGTCTATCCGTGGCGCCATGAAATTGCTGTATCATCAGAGTCTCTCGAAGTTCAACATGGCCATCGATATGGGCATCGGGGTCATGTGCGCAAACCCTCCTGCTACATCTGACTTCAGATGTATAGCACCGTATCCGGCGATGGTTGGTCTGTCAAGACCCGCTGGAGATATTTCTAAGTTCAGTGACATCAACACGGCAGCCTTTGGGGGTGTTCAACCGAGCGAGGAGTCCCATTCAGATGGTCTTGTGTTTTCGGTCCATCAAAACATTGACCGCTTGATAGCTGGCGAAGCAGAGTTCAAGAGTCAGTTCCCGGATGACACGGGCGAAATTATGCACTTTGACAGGATATCAGCGGCGACTGGTCATGGCGAAATCGTTGATGCTGTTGTAAATTAGCTGGAGGCACAATCAAACTATTGATGGGTCACAACCCACGCTTACCAATCGGACTCGATCCGCCAAGTTCACCCCATCCCAAAAGAGAAGTCCGTCTCGTCGCACAACGCTATGCGTGATTGCGACGCGAGACACATCACCTCACTTTCGAATCAAGAATTGACATTGCGATAGGCAGGCCCGAAGACCACATCAGGCCAGTACATCACGAGTAGAGTGATCAACGAGATAAACCGAGCTAGAAGGAAGGGAATTACATCGGTACTACAATGGATCCCGTCCCACATCGTAATGCAAGGACATAAAGAAGTAGATGTTATGGCCAAGGAGGCAGCAGGGTAGAGTCAAGAAACCAAGGAGATACTCCAGAGCCTAAGGGCCACAGCATACCCTACATTCACCCTGCGTGCTACAAAGAAGAGAGTCATGTGACAGAGGATCACCGAGGAATGGAGGAAAAGGTAGGAAAACGGCCTACACGGCCGCGAATACTTCCCTTACGCTCCCAAGCCTCAAAAGCGATACTCAGGTGCCCATAGGAGCTTGTCAATATCTAGATGAGGACAGAAAAAGTAGGGCTAAACTCCTGCTCGCATGAGCTAAGCATTACAGCTGCACTTACAGACCGGTGCCGTGGGTACGAGGAAGAGATGGAGACGCAAAGCGCAAGCATATGAACAAGGACTCAACAACTAGACTGACACAGCAAACTGGCACAACAGCGAAACGCGAAAGCAGGAGTGATACATGACGGCAGGAGAGCACACAATTTCTTGTAAACAGCACAGTAGCTAGATAATTTATTCCCGGCAAGACCCTGATGCTCGAATGACGAATTAATCGCCACTGTTGAAGGCATGACTATGAGCAAGTGTGCTGAACATGGAGTTTTGAAGGAACGGATAAGTTGTAGAAAACAAGGATGAAAGTCATGGAATTCCAGTGGTAACAAAGTTAAGTTCCGTCGCGTCTAAAGCAGACATGGTGATGGAAGATGATGAAGAAGAAGAAAGGGCCGAGGCGTATAGGCCTTACCCAAGCCTCAAGGAAGAACTGTGTGAGTGGGAGTCGGTGTGTACCAGGTAGGCGGGGAAGGCGGATGTGGTGGTGGTGGGGGAGGGGGAGGAGCTGGTTGATGACCACGGCCTGGAGCTGGGGCGGGAGCTGGCTTATTTTCTCCACGATGATACCCTCTATCGTGTTGGTTTGGAGTGGGGTTGCGCTTCTGTATCATAAAGTTCGCATTTGTAACGCCTTCTTCAGTGTGAGCCTCTTTTAAGACGCGACAGATGGCCGTAGCACTTTTGAGTTCAGCTTGTTCATGTGAGTGATCAGGCCAATCCAACAGTTTGGCGGGAATTCTCTTACAGTCCCTATCTGAAGTACTGCATTTCTTGGTTATACAGTATTGCAGATAGCCTGAGTAATGTTCGGACGCGCAGATACATCTGGTGTCACTTGGCGTACAGTCTGTCTTTTGGATTGCTCGAGCAACGCAACTACTCTGCCGGGTATCAGTGCATCGTCTAGGTGTTGTAAATTTGGACAGCTCTTACTCCACATGAAGGAAGGATTGCGGCCGACGAACCTGCGGCCCATACGATCAGAAGGAGTGTGACTAGTCTCATGATCGAACGAGCGTGGTGGGTTGAGATCATTCTTGCGACGGGATTTGATGCTATATAACCTCGGGCAATATGAGAAAATTGTCATTTCGTTGGGACCTGACCTTGCATCACATCCATATGTTTGTGTGCCGTGTGTCAAGCCGGGTGGTGAAGAACACAGGTGCTGTAAGCTCCAGACGCAGCTTTGTATCCAAGGTACCCGAGGTAACCTTGAGAGAACCAGATCTGTGTTGGTAGTGTGGCTTTCTTGATACTGTTTCCGTACTATGACGATAAAGCTGAGTGAAAGTTTATATCATGTCCGGGGAGATAGGAAAACACTGCTTGCCAGGGCTCAACTCGACTATCGAGGGATTTGCAGGATTACATTGCATTCGGTACAGATTGACATGTGTCGAAGCTGATAGCCAATAGTTCCATACCAAACTGTGTGCATCCATCTCTGCTGGGTCGATAGCAAGGTTTCACTAACCTAATACTCTTTTCAGCTTCCACGTGAGATAGAGTGAACTTTGTGAACCAGGACATTATCGGTCCACGTCTGGTTGAGTATCAGACTACTGAGACACTATCGTTTCTAATTATGCTCCCGCGGCGCAGAATCACGCGAGTCCATTCTGGGTTTTCCCATGGCTTCTGCTTCCTCGCACGGCATAGGTCTTGCCGAGTTGTACCTACATCAACATCAGCTCACTCGTGCGTAAAACTCAAATCGGCTTCCCGCATTATGTTTGGTATGACTTCACGACATCAAGAGATGTCAGCTGTGTATGTGGAACAAACGCAATATTCTCAACCATTCACGAGTGATCTTAAATCATATCCAAAACAGCGTCAGACCAAATAAACCGCAGCGCGAAGGGGAAAAAGTTGAAGGTTACGGTACGAGCGTCACCACTCGATTCGACTACCATGCTAAGGTGCTCAACACAGACCTTTCTAGTCCTTGATCTCGCGTTTCCAACTGTAGTGAGATCCTGAGCTCTCGCTCTGAACCATCGCTCTCTTGTAAAGCCACTGAGAAATATCCACACTCAGCTTGTCCAGACATCTGGTCACTATCTCTGCTAACCATAAAGTGAATGCCAACAGTATGAATTGTGGGATCAGGTAGTTGACCTCAAGACCGAAAGGTCCCACCGCTGGCAATGGTAATAGATTGATCCAATCAGGAACGACACCGATGTGTCCTTCTCGGATCCTTCCACTGGCTGCGTACAACCTATCGCCCAGAGTCCACAGTACTGGACCATGAACGAGATAGAATCCGAACGAAACTCGTCCGAGATATTGGCAGAAAGATGTCTCGAAAAATCTCTTTAGCCAGGAGATGTGGGGCGTGCAGGCGACTATGGAGACCGCCGCCCAGAAGCGGAAGAACCATCTGAAGTCCCAGAAAGCTTGTGGTTTGAGGAAAGATAGATAGTACCATCCAGGGGACTTCCTAAGATGTTCAATCTCGTTAGAGACAGAAGGGACGCCGCCGAGATATAAGCCAATGAGGAAGCCCATGTATGCGATTGAGGTCTTGTATTTCTTCATTGCTTGCAGTTTCTGTGGTAGTTGGCCTCGTCCTGCGAGCAGATCAAGGTCGCATAGAATCATCCCCGCGACGAACAGAGCGCAGTACCAGCCATCCACAATGTAAAGGAAGTAGTACAAAAGGACGGATTCGCAGAGCAGTCGAGAGTTTCTGCTACAGCCGTATAATGCAAGCAACGAAGAGTAGACTACAATCGATCCTCTGAATTCCATCGGTATTGACCACGTATGATCGTTGTAGGCGTTCCAAGCTTCGCCCTGGAAGATGAAGCTGTAGTTTTTGAAGTCGCAATACCATTTCCAAAGTTCACGCAGATATGTCGATTCTGGCATTTGGGCGATAGGATTACTCGATCTGATTGAGAAAAGATGCCAGGAAGTCATCCAGAGAAAAGTCGTACCCGCAACCGGGATGTAGAGCCGAAGCCATCTACGAAACAATGCGGACGCGAGGTTATCTGACAATTTGGTAGCTTCTCCTGCTTGGATTAAGCTCAGAGGTCTCATAGATAAGACGTAGCCGGAAATCACGAAGAAGATGGCGACTGCGAGATGACCGCCTGAGAAGAATATGCGAAAGCCGGGGAAGCAGACAAGCTGATATATTCCGTTCCAGCCGAAAGCATTCTCGAGAATGAATTCACCGCCAGTTCCAGAATGCCCCCAAACTTGATGGTGCAGACTGAAGACCAAAAGCGCTGCAAAACCGCGCAGACCGTCAAGGTACGCTGTACGGTACTGTTCAGTTTTCTGGGGCTTCTTGTCTTTGTCGCAAGGGCTTAAGTGGATGACTCCAGAACTAAAAGGCATCGACCACGTCCTTCTCACTTGGGCTTGTTGTGGATGTGGGCCGTGATTGCCAAGCATCGCCTCTATCTCATGGAGATTCTCCTCGACTGACAGTATGTTCCGAGGCGTATTGGGCATTGTAATGATGAGGCTTGTACAAGTGGATAAGTGGAAACAAAGTGGTAGACGTTTCGTGCGCGATCCACGAACGACATATTTGATACAGCGAACCTCTCCCTATACCCACAGATTCCCGAGGCCTTTTACGAAAGTTTCAATTATCTGCTGTAAGCAAGTGCATCCTGACCTGGGTTCTGTGCCCTGATCGGTCGCTTGGGGGGAGCTGAATCCAAGAACACGGGATCGCCTCGAGCGCACAGGGCTAGCAGTGTCAGCACGGCAGAGATAGTCAGGATACTCGCTCTTCTGTGCCAATATCAGCCCGAATGGTGTTGGTCCAAGCCATCGTAAGAACACAATTGGGCTGAGCCAAGCTAGAGTTCACCTGGATCAGAAGCTCATCACTGATAGAAGATAAGACCCATTGAAGGTAGCACGCAACATCCCGGTACATGCACAAGCGGGCGTGTCACTGAACATGCTCGAAGCATGCTTCCATCAGCAACAAGCTAAGCTGATTATGGTGATAGGTAGGATTTGTAAACCTGCATTTTGATCAAGGTCCAATTTTGGGCATGGTTCTGGGATTCTGGACAGATTTCGAGCTACCTGATCATCTGGCTCGCTCTGCAGGCTCAACGGTTGAATTTGGAAACAAGGAACAGGTACGAACGGCACAGCTGGAGAAGGGGACGGGACCTGCTTATGTTTTTTTGGACCTGTGTCTGAGGTACTTGTTGACTAAGTTTAGCTTTGCGCACCCCACTGGCTCCCCACTGCGCTCACGAGATTGCTATCCGTTCGCGATCACAAATTGGACATCAGTCTCAAAGATTGACCAGGCGTTGAGTATTGCGCAAGAATGAATTTATAATCTCTAGCTCTTTGACCACATAGCAGGCGCCTTTGCGTTACCAGCATAGCCCTTTTGTGAGCTCTCTGTCTCCCTCTCCTCCTCATCCCCTGGTCTCACAGAGTCCATCTCGTACCTCAACCATGGGCGACCTGCTACAAGCCCGCAATTCATCGCTTCGGGCCTTTTTCGCTAGACAGATGCAGCAGCTTCTTCTTCTTATTGTCATATGTCTTATCATCTGCGGTTCGCTCAATATGCTTACGAGCGGACCAGCCGAGTTGATCCTCGAGTCAGAAAGGTTTCCTCGTAAGATTTGGCAATCTTGGAAGGTGGATCCGACACGATTCGAGAGCAGAGATGTTGAGCGAGCCAGGACGTGGACCGTCAAGAATCCTGGCCATCGATACGAAGTCTTGACTGATGATAATGCTGATTACTACGTCGAGCATCACTACGGACCCCTTGGCCTAAACAGACCCGATATCGTCAACACGTACAAGTCACTCAATGCCAGAATAATCAAGTCGGATCTACTGCGATACCTAATCATGCATGTCGAAGGTGGAGTCTATGCCGACATCGACGTGGAAGCCATCAGGCCCATCAAACGATTCATCCCAAAGATATACGATGAAGCAGCGGTGGACATGGTGATCGGTATTGAGGTTGACGAGCCGACTTTCGCTTCTCATCCAGTCTTGGGATCCAAAGCTCAATCATTTTGCCAGTGGACCTTCATGTGCAAGCCTAGACTACCCGTCATGATGCGCTTGATTGAGAACATCATGAGGTGGCTCCACGACTTGTCAATTAAACAAGGAAAGCCCATATCCGACTTGTATATTGACTTCAATGAGGTCTTGACCGGGACCGGACCTTCAGCGTTCACTGTCGCGATTCTTGCAGAGATGACAAAGATTGTTGGGACTCCCGTACGCTGGGAAAAGTTTTCCGGTCTCACAGAGGCTAAGCTCGTCGGAGGAGTTTTGGTTCTTCCCGTCGAGGCGTTCGCCGCCGGAACAGGCCACTCTGATTCGGGTAACCACAAGGGCAAAGGTGCGATGGTCAAACACCACTTCCACGCTTCATCTTGGCCTTCAAAACACCCTCGCTTCAAACACCCCGTCTATGGCGAGGTCGAGAAGTGTAATTGGGATCTCGAGTGTGTCAAGCTCTGGGATGCCAATACAGCTTTCTTCAACGGCCTACCAGAAGAGGAACAAGTGAAAATTATCAATATCAAGGAGAAGAAACACTCTGAACCACTCAGTCCACCCACCATCGACGAACAAGCAAGCGATGGACCAGACCTACCCATGGGAGATCATGCGCAGAAGCAGTCGCTGCTGCAAATACAAGCCAAAGAAGAGGCGTCAGAAAAGTCACCTGAAGAGCCGCTGATGCATCACTCCGATATAGCTGAAGATGCCGTCCCTTTGGCATTGGTACTGGGGTCGGACACGTTCGAGTCACAACGCGAGGACAAGCAGGTTGACCAGCTGGGGAGGCTGCCGTCTGATGGTCCCAACACCCCAGCTGGAATCGACGAAGCAGAAGGTCGGTACCTAGAAATCAGAGATACACAAGACGAGGACAAGAAGCTTCTGGCTATCACTGAAGGATTGACCCCTGGGCTTAACTTGCTACCGCGCTAATGCCGTGCCCAGGGTAAAGCGGATTGGAGTGGTAAGGGTGGATGGCACTGATCATTGTCGCTCGTTTTTTGAGACAGAGACTCGTATCTATCCGACTTTGACTCTGACTCAAGCTACAAGCTGTGCAATAAAAGTCTAATTTCCCAATATGTGTAGCGCGAACGATTTTGACTCAAATACAAGCTCGGGAATAAAAGCTTAGTTCGACGACTCCTGCAGACGCTCGATCTCGTGAACCTTGTACATCATACATACATGATCTGTCACGGTGTCCGATACGTACAGAGGTATCGTCGATGATCCCGATATGTATTAATCAGCTTCTCTTATCCCTGCAGTCTCGTCCGCTTTCCGATCACACGTGAAGATATGTTGTCTTGTCAATCGGCCGCGAATCTTGGGTTTTGATGACAGCAGTAGCTGTTGCGGGTTGACATCCCCGCACCAGCTACTAGCACAGCTTCCGCGGGGTCAGCCCTAGATTTTGTCTTCTGTCTCCCCTGCGATGTGGCTGAACCTTGCCAAGACGTGTGGAGCATCGCTTGCTAAGATGGACTTTCTACTGCAGTTCTATGTGTTCATCTTATCTCGCTTCTGATACTGAGCTATTGAAGCATATACAGAGTCACAAATCTCGAATAGGCAGTCGGTCGCCAGGTCTCAAAACCAAGATTTCGAGCTGATGGACATCCAGGCAGTTGAATTTGCGCGAACCACCTGAAACATCACTTCACGACTTCTGAAGACGCTTGGCCCTACCGCTCTGCTCTGTGCTTGGCGTCACAAGATATGTTGTCTTCGAAGCCGGTGATCAACAACTACCTCAACTGCACATTGCTTGTAAGCTCGGATATGGTATACGATGTGGTTTTGGTAGAAGACCCATTTTTGGCTACTTATGTAAAGAACAATGTATCAATGTTGCACCCAGGGGCAAAAGCCCAGATCCTGGAACAATTCTTCAGCCAACACATCAATGAGGCCTGCTCTGGTGTCTTCGATGCCGAAAGCTAAAAACAACGGATCGTCTAGATATCCGTGGTACTTCTGCCCATGTGTCTTCCAACTAATGCTCGTCACGTAGAACATCTCAGTATGCCCACCGGGGATCTCCCTGCCGGGATCATTCTCGTATAGCAGCGAATGCGTGTCTTTGGTCAAGGCGGCACGTCCGTGGATCCAAAGCGGCCGTTGAGAGACCCCATGAATTGCGAAAGGTGCGTTACGCTGGAAAGTCATCACATAGGGCTCATAAACCCCATGAAAATCGTGGTAGGATTTGTGATGGAAAATAGTGAATATGAAGGTGTTTGAGTCGTCCGGAACACAACCAGGGTCTGCACGATAGCAGAGCGTGATAGAGAGGGAGTTTGTGGCCTGATGAATGGATTCATCTGTCGGAGTCAACGGCGGCATGTACATAGTCAGGCACACATCATCCTTGCTGGCTGAATTGACAGCAAGGTCTGATCCGACAGAGCCATCGAATGACAGCTGGGCAAATACTCGGTGCGGAAAAATGTCGTGATGTACGTAGGCTTTGTTTTCGCCGTCCCAGAAGAGGAAAAAGTTTTTCTCCATACCTCGTACGGGTGGGGGTCTTTGAACTTCGGTGGCATGTGTGAAAAGCTTTGGTACGACGGACTTCTCTGCATTGAAATCTTCGAGCAACATCCGTGCATCTTCCATCCAGATGCCGATACAAGAGTAAGAAGACTGCGAGCCATACATGATGTATGGAGCATCCGGACCGTAGTACATGCGTGCATCTCTCGGTCCCGACCGATAATTGAAGTATGCAAAATCTGCCGTACAATTTCCCACGATTGAGGGTTCGATAGGGAGGACAGTTGGCTCAGCTGTGCAGACCATGGTACCATCCAGAAGACCCACGTTGCATGTCACCTCTTCTGACACAGATATGTCATGGCCGCTCTGTTCGTGTTGCGCAATCATGATCCATAGGTTGTGATCTGTGGGATGTGGTATGATGTTTGGGTTATAGATCCCGATACCGCCAGTGAATATTGAACTGAATTGACGGTTGGTAGTCGATAAGGAGAAGAGTTCACGGTAGTCAATGCCGTCAGAGATCGGGTTGTATTCGTCGTCTTCATCTTTCATGTCGTCAATGAGGGCGGTTGTAGAATTGGCGGTCGTCTTTGACGCATCCTCCTGCACACCAGAGGCAACAGGATTCTTCTTGACCTCGTCTTCCTCGAAGTCCTGGGCGTATATGCTGTCGGAATACGCGCCATATACAGCATGGTCGTCGCTGAGAACGTCTCCTGATTTTTTCTTATCGTTGGGTCCAATCACTCCGTCACTGGATCTTCTGGGAGCGAACGTCAAGAAGCATAGAACCAAGATGCCAGTGATTACTGATATGAGACCTATGTTTGTGCGTCTCTGAGAGCGTTTCAACAGCATCGTGATACTGAACCCCTACTCAAAGGCTGAGATCATAAGCTGTCGAGTATGTTGGTCTGGCGCTGTTGGGGAACATATGATTTTGACACCTGGAACACACTTTGCTCGAATCGTTCTATGGCTCCGGGAGATAGTACAGACTGCAGATGTCGTAGACCTGGAATCTTGGATCCGGAGATCAGCTCAGTTCGATCTATCGTGACCATGTATGGAAATCGTTTCGAGCCGCCGATCCTGTCCAAGTATGGAATGTACCTCCATATTCTCTATCTTCAGCTCTCGCTGTCACCAATTCGACACCTCCGGCCTTGCCGAGCCGTCCCCACAAATCAAGAGAAGGTTCGTGCACACAATCGCGACGACAGAGTTCACACCGCACATGGTTCCCTCCGTTGTCACTCGTGATTGTAACAAGTTACAGGTATATATGTCGCTGGAATATAGTTTCGTATCGTAAATGTAGTATACCCCAGCTGTCTAGCTGCCGCTTAGTACAGATATCGCGTTGACCAGGGCTCTGCCTACAATCACAACGTTCATCGCAATCAGTACTGTGTCCTCGGAAGTTTGCCAGGTGGGCTCCCCGGATGCCTCTGGCCACCGGATCAGGTTCACCAACCCTGAAAATTGACTATGGGAGGCTATTCTTTGTTGATCCCGCGTCAGAGGCCTCGTACGTAGTGCTCGAGTCCACAAGCCACTAATACTCGAATGTCAGCCTGAACACATTCAGCGGTCCATTAGGCCCTTGCGAGAAGTACAGCTCATTCGGCTGGGTCGACCAACCCGGATGGGCTGATATTCCGTAACCACCCCAACCAGATTCGCTCGATAAAATCTTGTAGCCGGTAGACCAGGGTCCCCAAGGTTTTCCAGCCAGATAGAAGAAGCTGTAACTGTAGTAGAGTGTACACATCAACATGTACTTTTGGAAGTAGGAGCTCCAGATTACACTGCCATATTGGCCACACGCGAAGCGCCCGCCAGACTCGGCAGTTCGCATACCGTATCGGGATACGTCTTTCGCGGCTGGAATACCGCGCTTCCAGACTGGTGCAGCCTTGATGTCGCTGGCAAACACAAGGTATTCATATTTACTTGCGTCAAACACCGCATCATTGGCTTTGACCCGCCCCACGATTATGTTACCAAACGAGCCCTGTGTGTTGTAGTTGTAGATGTAACCTCGAGATCGTAAGATAGCCAAGAGACCAAGCTGAACTGAGTCTGGTCCTGCGAGCAGTGGTCCTAGCCTTGTCGCAATGGGCTGGGTTTCGCCGAGTGTCACAGCAACTATGCCGGCACCATGATTGACGATGCTCCCATCTGGTGCTCCGCGAGTGATTTCCCAGACATAAGCGACTCCGGTAGTGTCGTTTATTGCCGCAACATTGGAAGTGTCCATGCCGTACGACGTTTGTGGTGCAACTGGCTTGGAATCTCCATGCCATGGTAAAGCAAATTCGTAGGCCCCAACGTTGTCGTGTGCTGCCGCATCGATGATTGAGACACTCTTGGTTCCATAGAACGCAGGACCCATAGCAAAGCCACAGGCATTGACATCTGGAGGGCACATCATGTCACCACAATTCCAGATATGCCGACCGCCTAGGAAGCTGGACCGGCATTTGTCTCCTCCAAGATTGTGCTTCCCAATCGTTCCAGTAAATCCGATGTTGTCGACGTACTGAATGTGCCATTTGGTGCCATTTTGGCGTAAGAAGGTCTCGTTATCAGGTAACTGGTGAGCCTTCTTCGCTGGTGGGCTACAGGATATGACGATTGGGGCGATGACAACCACCAAGATCAAGAGAGCGAGCATTGTCAAGGTGGTGAAAATCAAGATGTTGTGAATGAGTGGCGATACTGATAAAGGACGAGGAGTCAAGAAATGTACCAGGTTTGATGTGAGCTTATAGCAGAATGCAAAGGGGATGCACAAAACACTCTGCGTGCGAGTTTTTGGCTTCTTATGTGAGGTGACAACCTCAGACTCTTTACCAGAACTGGCCGTATCTGGCATTTTTCTGTCCCCTTTCTCGTCTAAGTGAGTATGGACAGCGGTAAGGGGCATGTACAAAAGCAGATTCGATTGCCGGACGTTGTCGCTGAGCCCCTGAGTTTGTATGAAAAGCTGTCAAGAAAAGTAAAGGGGCTTTCAGCGAAGAGAAGGCCGATCGCTAGGCTTTATATAAGGGCCCGAGCTTGTACGTCACACCATGCTGTCAAGTCAGATCACGCTCTGTGTCTCGAGTCTGAACAATATGGGTTCTTCTTGGCGCTCTAGGTAGACGATATACAGATAGAAAGCAGTGTGTTCATGCTGTCTAGCCTTTCAAATCCTATCCGTAAAATCCCTTGCCTCGATCAAGAAGAACATTCGAAACAAAAGGAGGCCTTTTGGGACGAGAGTTGCCAAGTGCTGCAGAAACTGCAAGCCGCAGGAGCATTGTGCCGAGATGAAGTAGAACCTTAATGGGTTATCTGAGGCTCTAGGCTAGTCTTATCCACGAGGCACTTTGCAAGATCAGCGCATCGCAAGGCAGATATGCACGTAGGATACTGTTGGTAAAGGTATACTCGAGAGCCTAAATTGTTCTCCGAGTAGAACGCTTAGGCCTTCAAGATAGGATTGATGGTCAGATACGCTAGAATATCGTGTGTCTTACTGTGTACAGTGGGTGGCAGGATATCGCCAAACTACACTCATTTCGATCCCTTTTTGGTCATCGAAGCTTTCCGTAGATTTTTCAAAGAGCTCTGATAATTAACAACCTTTCGAAAATCACCATATCAACAATTGCACAAGACTCTGCCAACTCGGCAGAAAGTGGACATCCCTTGTTACATGAGCACCTCCGTCACTAAACCTCAAAATCATGCCTAGCCACTCTACCGCTCCCCTTGTTCACCACCGCCCACTCCCCCAATCCATCCTCCAACCCCCTAATCAACTTCCCATCCCCAGCCTCCTCAGCAAAACTCACCCTCCCAGTCCACCAAGCCAATATCCTCTCTACCCCTTCACCCCCAATCAACCCCACAGCAATATCAATCAACCCTTCCCTCCCTTGAATCTCTTTACTCCCAGCCCAAAACACATTAGCCCCACAAATGCCACAAAAGCCTCTGGTTACGCCTTTACTGGAAGAGTAAGTTTTCAGACTTCCCCAAATTTTGGTTTCGGTGAATGGGGTGGTTAGAGTGGTGTCGAGGAATATATTGCAAGTGGGGATGAATGACCAGAATGTGATGTCGAAACCAGAGGATGCACGGCAGGAAGGGCAGGTACATGTGCCTGCTAGATATCTGGTTGGAGAAGGTAACCACCATGGTTTGTTTTCGACGTTTGGATTTCCTCCTGTATGAGCTGGGACCATGAGGTCTGGATATGGGGAGCGAGCGGAAGTCGATGAAGAAGTGTTGGGGGGTGTGATGTAGAAGTTTACACCATTGCAGTGGCAATGTGCTTGTACTGTTTCCGACGTGCTCTCGGTCGTTTTCTCTGAAGCTTTGGTGTTTGTCGAGGTTATGGTATCGAGGTGTGATGGAAGTTTATCCTTCTTGCGTCGAAGTTCCAACTTCTCGCCATCGATATGCGTGATGAATGTGTCCACTTCTTTTTCCTCTTGATACCACTTATCACATACCATCCACTCTATCAACTCTTTTTCCACACCCTCCACTCCCTCCCATTTCACAACCCCACTAGCAACCCCCAACCCCCCACCCCCACCGCCTTCACGATACACATGCGAACCACAATCTCCACAAAACCATCTCTTCACACCCCCATCCTCACTCTCATACCCCACCATCTCCAACCCATCACATCCCACCACCCCAAGACTATCATATCCTGTCAATCCAATATAAGAAGTAAACAAAGCTCCAGAAACATGACGTGCGGAATTGCAATTGCAGAGAATGGCAGGGAGGGGAAGGGTAGAGGTGGGGATGGAAAAGGTGTGGTGGACTTTGTTGCAGTTGCATGATGTGATGATTTGTATCACGTCTTTGGTCATGGTTGTGTTGGGGGTTTTGATGTCGTTTTCGAACGAGTTTGGCAGATACTGTGATAAAGGTTTCTTTCTTGTGCAAAAGGGCTGTAAACAAGGAAGAGAGGAGTGAAGAGGGCTTGCCTGAGAGAGGTGCAAGAGGCTTGATGGTGTGGGGTAATCAGGTAGACTGTAGAGACAAACTTAGAAATTAATAATCAAAAGCGCGTGGCTGGGACATGTGGACAGAAAGGGAAGATTTCTTTGCGAGGTTGGAATATTTATACAGAACATATACACAGGACTGGCAGACATGCAAACGAAAAAAACACACAGATTTGCCATTAAACTCAAGATGTGATGCAAAGGAAGAAACACAGACGCATCTGCTTGATTTCAGGAACGCCCCTCCATATTTTCACACAATCCTCCTCTCCCAAATACCAAACGTCAAGCTTAGTAGTGGATGGCCTTGCCGTGGGTGGCCATGGCAGCCTCCTTGAAGGCTTCGGCGAGAGTGGGGTGGGCATGCGAGGTTCTTGCGACATCCTCAGATGAAGCACCGTACTCGAGAGCCAAGACACCCTCTGCGATCATCTCACCGGCGTTGGGGCCGACAATGTGGATACCGAGGATACGGTCGGTCTCGGCATCAGCGAGGAACTTGACCATACCGTCAGAGTCGGCGTTGGTCTTTGCGCGAGAGTTGGCAGAGAAGGGGAAAGAGCCGATCTTGTACTTGACACCGGCCTCCTTGAGCTCGGCTTCGTTTTGGCCGACCCAGGCGACTTCGGGGTGTGTGTACATGACCGAGGGGATGGCACCGTAGTTGACGTGGCCGTAGTTCTTTGTGATGTACTCGATGACGGCGACGGCCTCCTCTTCGGCCTTGTGGGCGAGCATGGGACCGAATGTTACGTCGCCGATGACACGGATGTGGGGGATCTTGGTGCGGTATTCTTGGTCGATGACAATGCGACCGCGGTTGTCAGTCTCGAGACCAATGTTCTCAAGGCCGAGACCGGCGGTGTAGGGACGACGGCCGATGGCGACCAGGACGACGTCAGCGTCGAGCTGTGAAATTGTCAGTATTTTGTGGGTGAATGTCTGCATGTACAAGACTCACAGTCTCCTCCTTGCCGCCCTTGGCAGCCTCAACCTTGATCTTGACGTCGGCAGCGCTGTCATCACCCTCAACGACCTTGGTGTTGAGCTTGAACTTGATGCCCTGCTTGGCAAGAGTCTTCTGGATGTTCTTTGAGATCTCAGCGTCCATACCGGGACCACCGATCTGGCCGAGGAACTCGACAACAGTGACCTCAGCACCGAGACGCGACCAGACGGAAGCCATCTCGAGACCAATGATACCACCACCAATGACAACCATCTTCTTGGGGACAGTCTCGAGGGCAATGGCGCCAGTCGAGGTGATGACCTTCTTCTCGTCGATGGTAAGACCGGGGAAAGGAGTGGCCTCGGAACCGGTTGCGATCAGGATGTTCTTGCCGCGGATGCTGGTCTCACCACCCTCGGTGAGGTTGACCTGGACGGTGTGCTCGTCGGCGAAGGCACCGGTACCCTTGATGTACTCGACGTTGTTCTTCTTGAACAAGAATTCAATACCCTTGGTGAGGCCGTTGACCGACGTCTCCTTGGCCTTCATCATTTGCTTGAGGTTGAGCTTGACATCGGCGACTTCGATACCGCGGTTCTTGGTGTCGTGGAGGATCTGGTGGTAGAGGTGCGAGTTGTTGAGAAGAGACTTTGAGGGAATGCAGCCGACGTTCAAGCAGGTACCGCCGAGGGAGCCACGCTTCTCGATACATGCGACCTGGAGAGCGGGGCGTGTTAGTGTCTATCCGTGTGTATGTTTGTTTGTCCGCAAGAGATGAGCGCACCTTCAAGCCCTCCTGACCGGCCTTGATGGCGGCAACGTAACCGGCAACACCGCCACCAATGATGACCAAATCCTTCTCCTCTGCGCAAAAGAGTCAGCCTCAGCTCCCTCGCTTTGTCACTTCATGTGAGCATACCGGTCTCGGTGGCGTATGATCTCCTTGATTGCACGCGGTCGACAAGGTAGAGGGTCGAAGGCGAGGCGCGGAATGTGTTGTTGGCCGAACGGAGCAGCGGGCGCGATGCGCGGGGAATCATGTGCGAGAACATGGCGACGGTAGGGCGGAAGAAAGACGGAAAACGAAAGAAACAAAAGTCCTAGAAGGAGCGAGTATGTGAATCTCGAACTGCTTGTTGAGGTTCCAGCTCTTGCTAAGCAACGAATCGTCAAACCCGTGCCAAGCCGACCTTTCGGTCAGAAGCTGCGGATGCCCGCCAAAAACTTCACCGACGCCCCCGACTCTTGCCGAGACATGGCAATAACAACAACACAAGCCACACAACACTCTTGATCAGTAGGTACGCTGCCAACACGAGTACGAGTAGAACAAATCCTTCTTCAATGGGTATCAACAAGAAAGAAAACCTATACAGTTCGTGACCCTCCAAAAACGCCATCCCAGCAATTGCCACCGAATGCCTCCCTCAAGCCGCAGCCTGAACAACCTTGTACCCCTCATTGACCACCTTGGTAATCTCTTCATCCTTGTGTTGAAGAAGTCCAAGCGCATAAGCAACATCATTCCATTGCCTCTCGTTTTCTGCTCTCGGTAGTCTTGCAGCCAGTTTGTTCGCGAGTTGCTTTGCATGCTTATCTTTCTCGATGAAGCCTGACAAGAACTTGATGATTCTGCGGAATTGATCCTCGTCAAGTTCTTCATCGCGAGAGAGTAAGCTGAACATGTCTACAAATTGGTTGTAAACAGCATTGTCCTTGCCTGCAAGCTCGCTGAAGAACATTCGTGACATGTCTCGTACTCTGTCATCGCTGTCCTCGACACACTTGGCCATCTCACTTAGCTGTCCCTTGACCTTGACTTGTCCAGCCAAGATCAGGAATGTCAACGTCATGAGGCATGTGCGCTTGACCGGTAATGATCTGTCTGACAGACGGCGGTAAAGGTAGTCGGTGTTCTCATCAATCAGATGGTTGAAGCAGACTGCCATATCGCCAAGTGCAATTACCAAGTTGTTGCGTGTCGTGGCATCAGGACTTCTCTCGAGAATCGTAATGAGTAGCCCCAAGTTTTGCTCACAGTACTCGGAGCTGACACACATGAGCTTTGCTAAACACAAAGCAGCCTGAGCCTGCAACTCCTGACTTGCATACGATGTGTTGTTCATGCAGATCTCGCGCACCAGAGGACCGAAGTTGGTCAGCAACGAGTGCGTTCCAAAGAGAAGTTCACGCTCACGCACATGAGCAATGGCATCTGTGAAGTCGTCCTCTGTTGTGCCTGTGATCAAGTCGAGATCGTCTTGCTCTTCTTCTTTCACATCTTTAGTATCCTTCTTCGATCCCTTGCCCTTCTTGGCGGGCGTCGGTTCAGCAGTGGCTTGCTTCTCCTTGTCCATCTTTCGACGCTTGAAGTCCATTTCGCATAATTCCAGATGGACGATTTGCTTGATTGCGATGTGACCGACGGTGAAGAGTAGTTGTGACAAAGCCAGTCCCGAGTCCTCAGCCTTTGGTAGCTGAATTTCGTCCTCTTCTTCCTTCTTGATCGGAAGAGCATCTTCCATGGGCTCGTCGTCCATGCCACTCATCTCAATGTCGCCGTCTTCAATCTCGACTGGCTCGGTTTTGGCCGCAACCGCAACTGGTGCGAATACCTTCTTCGTCTTGAATCTCAGGATCTCAGAGGCCAGCTCATCAGGGTGCTTCGAGAGAGCGTAGATTGCGCCAATTACTTGCTCGGCGAGACCGTACCATTCCTTGCTCGAAGACTTGACATCTGCCATGGCAGCCAGTTTCTGGAGGACGGCATGATCGTTGGACAGTCGTGTCGAAGTGGGCGCTGCCTGGATACCCTTGGTGTGTTTGGGATTGTTCATGCGCATCAGGGCGATGCAAGTAAACTTGGCAAGCACGAGATCTGTTCTGCCGTATACACCCAGACCGATACGAAGACAGGTCTCCATCTCCTTGACGATAATGTCAGGATCGGCCAAGGCAAGCATGCCGAGAACAATAATGGCACCGCGGCGCTGGTTCTTCGAGATTTCTCTGCGCTCGATACCGTAGATCTGCCAAAGCTTCTGGATAGTTGCATCCTTGATAAAGTCGGATTGCATCATGGTGCTGAGTAATTGCTCCAGACTCGTCAATTCGGCGGCGGTTGCTCCGAATGTCAGACTGACCATATTCCTGGCGATGAAGTTTGCAGCATCGTTAGCAGTGAAGCCGCTAGGAGCATCGAAGAACAAGCCCTTGTAACATTCTATGAGATGGGCCTGAACACCTTTGCCTTCGTCGCTGTTTCCCTTGGTCCAAATCAGGCGCAACATTCTTCGGATACCTGAGCGAGATGTTTCGATCTTGTATGCATCTGCAATAACAAAGTAGTCCATGGCCTCGATAACTTCGGATTTGTTCTTGGACGAGAGCAACTGTGTGATGATGGGCGAGGCTTCGTGGAGGACTTCGATGAACTTGAGGGCTTCGATATAGTAACGGCGAGTCAATGTAAGCTTGCTCATCATCTCGGAAGTGACAGCCTCAGCAGCGGCCTTCTCGAAAGCAGCTTGTTTCTGCTCTTCTGTCATCGCCGGCTTCTCCTTGACAGGCGACATCTGTGTGGCATCATCCAAGAGCTCTTCGTCAACAGTGGCATCTTGCTGCTCGACCATGCCAGCGGCTTCTTGAGGTGGCTTGAGCGCATTCAGCTCCGCCTCGCAAACTTCTAACCGCGAGTTCCAGTCCGAGTACGAGAGTTGACCACCATGCAAGACCGCAAAAGGATGAGTTTGGACAAGCTTTCCAAGCAGCTTGATGGCGTTTCTGCGAACATTGCTGCTCTTGTCTTCGAGGCTTCGGCAAGCGAGATCTGCTGCTGTTTGTCTGCGCTTCGGGTACTTCGTCTCGAGATCGCAGAGCTTCATGTACACTTGGATAGCACGACATCTGCAGTAAGGGTTGATGTCGAGGAAACGCTCTTCCAAGACCTCGAAGAAGGCGTTGATTTGACCCTTGTGGTTCTCGCTTCGCTCTTCGCCCTCCTGCTTGCTCAACATGGCAATCAAATTTCCACAAACTTCGATGATTGAGCAGCGCAGTGTGTATGATTCGCTGTCAAGCAATTTGGCGAGGAGCATGACTTGCTTGATGACCTGTCGTGGTGCGAGTTCGGAGAATTTTGTGATGAAGGTCGAGACAGATTTGGGACCCTTCAAATCACTGCTGCTGAATTCCTGATTACTCAACTCGCGCAGAACTTCTTCTGAGAGTTGAGGATAGTCGTACTGTTCGGCCAGAATGTTGAGCAGCTCCGCCATAGGCTCTGACAAGTGCTCAAAGTACAAAAGGCTTTGGATAATATTTGTCTGAGCTCCGGAAGCATGTCCATAGTGCTTTATGGCGATACACAAGACCTTGAAAGCATGCATCTTGATAGCAGTATTCTTGACTCTTGCTTCGTTCTCCATCATCAGGTAGACTGGGCGTGTGAAGAGACCGATGAAGGTGTCGCGCTCAGAGGTGGTGACAAAAATTCTGGCAAGCTTGAGCTTCATAACCTTCGCCATGGTGTTGAGAGCAGACTGGATCTGCATGGAAGGATCCCAGGGCGCATCTTTTCCAGCTTTGGGCTTCGCGGCAGCCTTTCCTCCTCTTCCACGGGCGGCGGGCGCAGCAAACTTTTCGGATGAGACTCTAGTTTCGACGCTGGTGAAGCACCACATGAGAAGGAAGGAGAGCATCTCGAGGAGTTGTTTGTGCTGAGGGATGGCATCTTGTTCGTCGGCTTCGATGTCGTTGTGAACGGAATCGGCCTCGGCGGAGAGAGCGGAGAGGATGAGATCGAGAAGTTTGGATAGCGATTGCGTGGGGATGAGGGAGAATTGTCTGAGGTCATTGTCAGGCACATGTGTCCGAGAGGCATCATCTTGACGGGTGGGGGCGCACTTGAGCAGAAATTGCAACGAGTCAAAGTTGGCCGGGCGGGCAACAGCTTCCGGGTTTTCTGTAATGGCATCGACGATGGGGTTGAGGACGGTGTTGACCAGGGCGGAGGTCAGGTCTTCGGGGTTGTGTTCGCATTCCAGCAAGTCTTGATGCGCCTCGGGGGTGTGAGTTTCCAGCGGGTTGTTGAGGTACGTCTTGAGGGCATGGTTGATGTCAAAGTCCGAGAGAGCCTCCATGTTGGGCGAGGCACACCCGAAGGGCAGTTGGATATTTCGGTTGTTCAAGCAGGAAGGAACGACCGAGACCTTCAGTGGACAGCAAAAGCTCGCTGTTGATGTTTGCGGAGAAGACGAATCCCGTGTTGATGTCTTGCCCGATCGGGGAAGGCGTCGCTTTCGGCGCGTTTTCCAGAGGCGGTCGTGACGAGGGGCATCAAAGATTTGAACAACAACAATCAACAAGCAATAAATGTTTTGGCTCTGATCGGATCTCTTTCTTTTCTTTCGAACAACATCTGCCAGAATGGCCAGTATGCGTGGGGCCAAGACGGTGCGAGAGGCGATACCTGTCGCCGACTATCACATGCGCAGTGAAGACGAAACCGAAGATGCCATGGACGAGAGCAAGAACAGCATGGATGAGAGTCAAGCCACAGAGTCTGATGGAAGCGACGAAGAAGTCGAGCCTTCGGTACAAGAAGACATCAACCGTTTCGAACAGTCCTTCAAGAACATTTCAACTCGCTTCCGCCTGATCAATCGCATCGGAGAAGGTGAGTTCCTTCCCAATTTAAAATCCATTACAGGTCTGACTCGGTACCAGGCACCTTCTCGACCGTCTACAAAGCCGAAGATCTCCTCTACGACAAGTTCAAGAACGACTGGAACAAAGTCACCTTCTCACCAGAAGCAAAAGCATCTCGAGACCGGCCACGAGCCCGCTATGTCGCCATCAAGAAAATCTACGTCACATCATCGCCCATGCGCATCTTCAACGAACTCGAACTGCTGCACGACCTGCGAGACTCGGCGAATGTCTGTCCACTCATCACCGCATTCCGCCACCAAGATCAAGTCGTAGCCGTCCTGCCCTACTTCCAACATCGCGACTTCCGGGACTACTTCCGCGACATGACCGTCAACGACATGCGTGTCTATTTTAAGCAACTCTTCACCGCTGTGCAAGCCGTTCATGAGCACCAGATCATCCACCGCGATATCAAACCCACAAACTTCCTCTACTCGCCCACTACGCAGAAGGGTGTCCTCGTCGATTTTGGTCTGGCAGAAAGAGAAGGAACAGACTGGCATCACTGCAACTGCCAGTATTCATCAGAAGACCGCCGCTACCGTGTGCAAAACTCTCTCTACTCATCCATCCGTACACAATACCGCGACGCTGGCCAACTACCACCACCTCCCGCATATCCCAAAGAAGACTCTCGGAACTCTCGCAGAGCGAACCGTGCAGGCACCAGAGGTTTCCGCGCCCCTGAAGTCCTGCTCAAATGCACATCTCAGACTTGTATAATCGACATCTGGAGTTGTGGCATCATCCTCCTTACTCTTCTCAGTCGCCGCTTCCCCTTCTTCCACTCTGCCGATGACATTGATGCTTTCATAGAGTTGTGCAGTATCTTTGGCAAGCGTCGCATGAATGAAGCTGCTCTTCTGCACGGTCAAGTCCTACAAACCAACATTCCTACAATCAGCGAAAACGGTCACAGCTGGGAGAAGATTCTGCTGTGGTGCACGGAACGTCGCAAGACCGACTTGCCCCTGACTGATGAGGAGAAGGAAGCCGTACAGTTCATGTCCCTCTGTCTCGAGCTCGACCCTTCGAAACGTATATCAGCCGAAGAGGCCCTCGAACATCCCTTCTTGAACATTGACGCTTCTGAAGCCTATCCTGACAGGAACGAAGATGATTGATGACAACCAAGCGTTCCTTCCGTTATACATTGGCAGCTATGAAGAGAATAATTCTGTCTGAAAAAAAAGCAATGATACCACGACCTGGGAGTCACAGAACGGAAAAAATAGCATCACCTGGAGTTTTGGGTCCTTTTTTCACCTGTACATATTCTTGTCACCATTACGATATCAATAATGATGTTGTTCAACAACAATTTGTTACCTGCGACCGTGACTAGACCTTTGAAGTACAGGTCTCCCATTGCTTCTTGCTACGTGAGAGAGTCTCGAAGTTTTGCAAAGAGTATTCCCAAGCTCGTTGTATTTTGGGTCTATCCGGGCACCCCAGGGTCGTGTCTAGTTGCTTGCAGGTGATCACAAAGTCCGTAGCTGTCGAACTGAGAAGAACAATTGCAAACTTGGTAGAAAAGTGTGGAAAAAGCGTGGAAGGGTGAAGTGATGCATGACAAATATTGGACCTCGAAATGTGTCAAACCACATTTCAACCATTATAATACTGCAATTGACGTCCAGCAATAAGCTGCGTGCCTCGAAAGATTTTATCCTGACAGCCCTTTCATTCACAATCATAGACTCAAATTGATGTGCGATGCAATGAATAAGATCGCGCTTAATGATACATGGAAGATTAGCGTCAGGGTCACTGAAGTAACGAAGATGTCTGGGGCGTCTCGAGGGGGAAGAAACAAACGACCGCTCCCGATATTCAAGCACTCTGACTCAACATTCATTCAAGGGACTAACAGATAACAATGACGAACATTTATTCGAGGGGACTAACAGATAACAATGACGAACATATCAGTGTAGGTATAGGTATCATGAATCAGGCAAAAAGAGGTTGCTCAGAGCAAATTATAGATAAAGTATACTAGCTTACTATCTTTAGAGACGAGACAAAGAAGCGTGATCCTTCTGAATATACGCAAAGGCCTCGAAAGCTCTCATCCTGACAATTCCTTCATCTATTTCCGCACCTGCGTAGTTGGAAATCAGGAGTTCGTCCAGCTTCATATCTGTCGGTAGCTTCCAATCCACATCATGTTGTCGGAAGTTGCACGCCACGAGTACAGTATGCCCCTTGAATGTTCTTGTGTAAGCAAAGATATCCTCGTGCTCGGCGTCTATGATGTTGAAATCGCCATAGACGAAGATATCCAACATTTGCTTGCGAAGGGCGAGTATAGCTCTCCAGTACTCGAAAGGACTGCCCGGGACACCGACTTGAGAGGCTGCATTGCAGATGTCATACGTGTCGTTTACGCGGAACCAAGGATCACCTGTGGTGAAACCTGCATGGTTGTCGGAATTCCATTGCATAGGTGTGCGTGCATTGTCGCGAGATTTGATATGATATTGCTGTTTGGTGATGACTTGCAGGTCTTTGTCATCTGGTCGAATCTCGCAAAGTTCGTCCCAATGGTTGAGCGTTTCCAGATCTCTGAACTCGGACATCTCCCAATGTTCGGGGATATTGGACATGCCTAGCTCTTGCCCTTGATACAGGAACACAGTACCGCTTTGCAGTCCTAGAAATGTGGCGAACATCTTTGCTGCCAGTGTTCGGTGCTCGGCGCTGTCGGATGCCCAGCGAGATACTGTTCTGGGTTGATCGTGGTTTTCCAGGTAAAGCGCATTCCACCCGCCATTCCCATACATAAAGGTCTGCCATTTGGAAACAATGCTTTTGAGATCGGACATTTGCCAATCTTTGGGGGAGAATTTTCCAGAAGCGCCGTGATCCATGTCTACAATGTCGAAATTGAAAATCATGTTTAATTCCTTTCTGTCGTAGCCGACGACCTTCAAGATTTCCTCTGGGTCGCTTACCCATGGCATTTCGCCGACGGAGAAGGCGTTGTAGGAGTCTAGTATTCCCCCTAGCTCTTGCAGGTATTCGTGGATGCGAGGGCCATTGGCGTAGTGTTCGCAGCCGTGGTGGTATAGCTGATTGGCATCGAGGACAGTTGCGTCCGGGAAGGATTGATCTTTGCTGATGAGATTGATGACGTCGAGTCTAAAACCATCGACGCCTTTGTTGAGCCACCAGCGGACGGTCTCGTAGACGGCGGAGCGCATCTCTTCACACTCCCAATTGAGATCAGGCTGTGTCTTGTCGAATAGATGCAGATAGTATTGGTTCGAAGCAGAGTCGTACTCCCAAGCGCTGCCGCCAAAGTATGAGCTCCAATTGTTCGGAGGTTGACGGTTACCCTGGCTGTCGTATTTGGGATCTCGCCAGATGTACCAGTCGCGGTAGGTGTTGTCCTTGGAAGACCGAGATTGTTGGAACCACTCGTGCTGGTCGGAAGTATGGTTGACGACCAAGTCCATCAAGAACTTCAGACCTCTGGCGTGTAAACCAGCAATCAGGTCGTCGACATCGTCCATCGTGCCATATCTTGCGTCAATCTCCTTGTAGTTTGAGATATCGTAGCCCATGTCGACTTGAGGGCTTTGGTAGATGGGACAGAGCCAGATAATGTCCACTCCTAGTGTTTTGATGTAGTCCAGCTTCTCAATGACACCGCCCAGGTCGCCGAAACCATCTCCATTCGAGTCTTTGAATGAGGAAGGGTAGATCTGGTAGACGCTGGCCTCCTTCCACCAGGCGCGTTGGACTTGATTGTCCTCGAAGGCGTTCGAAGAAAGAGACATTGCCACTAGTGTTCGAAAGATGCAGCAGAAAGAATAAACGAAGAACAGTGCTGAAGAAGAAACAAGGGCGACCTACCTCTAAGTATTCAGAATGAAACTAATCGGATCAACGCTATCGGAACAGATGGACCCAACACAGCCCTGTAGTCTCATACTAAGATCTTGAGAGGGACAATCTAACAGAGCGCGGATTGCTACCGCCAGTGGGCCGAGTAATACTGCTGTCAATGTTGTGAGCCGATGGTGAGACTTTCGCTGTGAATTTCGCAAAGACTCTCGCGACAAATCTCGTGAGGCTGAGCGCCGTGACCAGTCTTGGAGTCTCAGTGCCATCGATGTCAATCTGCACATGACCAGCTCATCAACTGTCGTGATGAAACTCGCAAAGAATCTCGCAGTAACTTTCACAATGGTATGCGGGAGTTGTTGATGGAAAACACGGCACGACACGATTTGACGGTTCGTTCCAACCCTCGCGTTGAATTTCGCAAAGATTCTCGCAAAGTTCACGGATTTGCCTCCAGCCACCGGGCCGAAAACCACTTCCCGTGGGGACTCCAGTTTTCCTTTCCTCCCCTCACCCTTTGTCACGATACCGTTTTGCATCTCCGCAGTCGGTCTCAAGGGCATTGTCTTTTGCGCCACCGGTTTGATTCTTGTATACATGTCCTGGTCAAAAGATGTATAAAAGGATGGATCGCCATCCCCAGAATACCCCAGACTCGACCAGCAGCAGATCAATCCTCCTCTCTCAATAGAAGCACCGCCGGTATACACTTCATCAACCAAGTCGTTCCTATCGCTCTTCTTTCATACATCGACAATGGGAGGTCCCGCAGGCGTCGTCGCAGCCAGTGGCAGTGAGGTCTACAAGAGCCTTCGCAACAATGTCAGCCCCAAATGGATTCAGGATCCTGGTCTCCGCAAACTCAATTTCGGTGTCGCTACTATGTTTGCTTCCGCAGCCGCCAACGGATATGATGGTTCCCTCATCAACGGATTGCTCGCTATTCCCTATTTCAACACCAATCTCGGTGACCCTAGCTCAAGCCTTCTTGGTTTGACCCTTGCGGGTATCAGTCTTGGTGGTCTTCCTTCTTTCATCCCGGCATCATATGTCAGCGATTATATGGGGCGTCGCTTTACCGTCTTCATTGGGTCATTCATCATGTTGGCTGCCGCTGTCATTCAGTGTGCAACTTCTGGTGTCTACGCTTTCCTCGGTACTCGCATCATGCTCGGTGTAGGACTCGGTTTCTCCCAGACTGCCGCCCCTCCTCTCACTACTGAGATTGCTCATCCCAAACATAGAGCCAATGTTACCAACCTCTTCCAGGCTACGTGGTATTGGGGAGCCATTCTTAGTGCATCTATCGCGCTTGGAACCCTCTTCCTGGACAACAGCTGGAGTTGGCGAATTCCTTGTCTCCTTCAGGGCTTGTTCCCTGCAATCCAATGTCTCGGTCTCTTGATCGTTCCCGAATCACCTCGTTGGCTGATCTCTAAAGGTCGTGACCAAGAAGCTCTCGACGTTCTGGCCAGATACCATGCAAATGGTGACAAAGATGACGAGCTTGTTCAATACGAATTCCAAGAGATTTGCCAGGCGATTGAGATGGAGAAGCAAGCTGCTAAATCAACTGGCTGGTCGACATTCTTTGCCACAAAGGGCAACAGACACCGCTTCTTGATTTGTATCTTGGTTGGTTTCATGATCCAATGGGCTGGCAATGGCATCGTTTCTTACTATCTTGCACCGATTCTCAAGAGTGTGGGTATCACCAGCTCTGTCACTCAAGCCGGCATCAACTTGGCTCTCCAGTTCTGGAATGCTGGTCTGTCTTTCGCTGGTGCACTCGCTGCCGAACGCTATGGTCGTCGCCCGCTCTGGCTTCTCTCGGCTTCCGGTATGCTGGTCTCCTTTATCATCGTCACAGCTCTCAGCGCTACTTTCGCTGAACACGGCATTGCCGCTGCCGGAAGTGCAACCGTAGCTTTCCTCTTCATCTTTTTCGGCTTCTACGACATTGCATTCACCCCACTCTCCATCGCCTACCCTGTCGAGATTCTGCCATACAATCTTCGCTCCAAAGGTCTTTCTGCCAATCTCACTACTGTATTCGCCGCCGGCTTCTTCAATCAATACGTCAACCCCATTGCGTTGGAAGCTATTGAATGGAAGTTCTACTTTGTATACATTGCCACACTTGCCGCCATGATCCCGACCATCTATTTTGTTTTCCCTGAGACCAAAGGAAGAACTTTGGAGGAGATCTCTATCGTATTTGATGGGGAAGATGCGAGGACTGACGTTTTCCGTCAGAACTCTGTTTCTGATGAGAAGGGATCGGAGGATAAGGAGTTTACGGCCAACATTGAGTATGTCAAGCAAGTCTGAAAGGAGGTTGTAAGACGAAAGCAAAGACATGGCAGACTTCAGATGTAATTATTGACCCGCTCATCTACTGGACATATCACCACAATCCTTCACGATATCTCACGTTATCGAGAAACAGACTTGAGCGAATATATTCTCCACGCCACCACAATCAAATCATGCCTTCCCACATCCAGCACCATCCCTCCCACTTCAATAATCTTTCAGCTCTTCCCAAGGCCCATCAAACCAAACCCCCTCCCTTTCAATCAACTTTCCTTCCCTCGTAAACCTCACCCCTTCCTCCTCCAACAACTCAAGTTTCCTACTCTGATTAACCCCACTAGGCGCTTTTTGCCAATCTCCCATGAAACCACCCACAAACCCATTGGCAGCGATGACACGATGACAAGGTACCATTGGCGCGTACGGGTTTCTGCGCAATGCACCGCCCACGGCTCTGGGCGAGGAATGTAGTTGGGAGGCGAGGATGGCGTAGGAAGTTATGCGGCCTGACGGGATGAGTAGGAGGTGGGTATAGACGCGCTGGGGTGGTTGTTAGATGTGGAGGGTTGGATGAAGAGGGTGGTGGGCTTGCGTGTTGGAATTCTGTTATTTCTGGTGGGTTGGGGAGGATAAAGTTCTCGTTATTGTTTGAATTCGGGGTGGAATGGTCGATTGAGTCATCGCTACTTGGAGTCGGTCGTTCAGTCGAGTCGTTTCTTGCAAAGGAAGGAGAAGTGATCTTGGAAGATTTGGATGACATTGTTTTGGTTCTCTGTGAAGTTTGATGTGAGGAAATGCTGAGGGAAGGCGATTGCTTTACTTGGTAGCGGTTAGATGTCTTATTGAACACCTGAGGAGGTTATCAGTAACGACTTAGGTGATGGACAGTATGACTCATCCTACGACGCGTCTTCTGATTGTTGACTGACCGAGTTTTGTTGTAGAGAAGAAGATGTAAGATGGTGGTCGGTATGTATCAAGAGACTGTTCCGTGATTGGTCAATTTGAAAGCATCGCACGAATTCGGCGAACTGGCTAATGGTGACCTAAGAAATCGGTCCGAGATCGTATGTCTTTTGCTCAAGGTTCCATTTTCTGGTAAGGAAAATGTCTTGAGATTGACCTTGTTTCCCGATCCCTTCCTCCCATTGATGGTGAGAAATTGTGCATACATAAATCTCGTGCACAACATGCTGAGAAGTTCGTGAGCGGTAACCCACGGTCGTTACTAACGCCGTGTCCAGCCCCACCTGCTGTTGTGTGGTACCTCATCAACTTTCGCCCTCCCACATCTCGATATGTCTACACTGCATCTGCAATTATGATTGCGCCCCATCTTGCGCTCATAGTCTGTCTTTGGCAATACGGCAATGGACAGACGGCGTGTATGTGATGCATGCTCGGTCCGCAGGGTCAAGTGCGACGGCAAAGCTCCTTGCGGCGCATGCACAAAGTCATCAGTTGATTGTACACGTCTAAGGCAGAGGGTAAAGTCTGGTCCGAAAGGTGTGCGGAAGAAAACACTCGAACGATTGAAGACGGTCAAAAGGCAAAATTCTGGAGAAGCTTCCATATTAAGAAGTCGTGAGCTCGAACATCACAACAATGAGCTGAGTTTTGACAATATCGAAGAGAGTGCAGCGACCGCTGGCTCATCTGCATATCCAGACGTACAGCAAGAGATACACGAATCCGGTTTCTGCTTTCCAGACACTCCCGGCTCGAGCCAACAACCTGCAACTGATTTACCGCAAATGCTGGTGTGGCCATATCGTATGAGTCTAGCACTTCTGGAACCCTACCTCGATATCTATCACTTCAAGCTCTACCCGGTGTGGCCAGTCGTGAATAAAGACGCGCTTCTGACGAGGCTTCACAACCTAGCACCGGATGTCAATGCTTACATGCTAGCCAGTAGCATCTGTGCGGCTACGATGCTTCAGCTTCAGCTATCGGTACTCAACATGGACGGTGACGTGCTCGATCCGAGTGTCATACTGTCGGAAGTTGAAGATCTCCGACGAGTCCATGACTATCGAGAAAATCCAACCCTAGATCACCTCTCGACAAGCTTCTTCATGCACGTTGCATATATACACCTTGGCCGCCGAACAACCAGCACACTTCTGCTCCGAGAAGCAATCACTTTTGCCTACATGCTTGATCTGCATAGACCTTCCCATTACGACGAAGTTTCGGAACCAGACAGACAAGGCCATCTTCGAATCTTCTGGCTTCTGTTCATCACGGAGAGGGCACATGCAACACAATATGATATACCTTGTATCATGTCAATTGATCCAGGTATGCCAGAATTGGATACAGAAAGTCAGCCCTACGTCTTGTCTGCCTTTATCATGCTTTGCCGGATGTTCAGATCATTTTCCGATGCTTCTTCTGGCGCAAGGTTGACAGCAGATGATCTGACATTGTTCAACAATCAATTGCTGAGAATTCCTACTCTTACGGAGCACCACAACGACCTGCAGAAAGCCGATCTTTCCGTCACTCAACAATGGCTACGTCTCATGTTCTGGAAATTGGCCATCAACAAGGTTATCATGACTGCCAATACGAACGACGACATCAGGAGCGTCTTCTTCCCCATCTCTCTCGCCAAAGACCTGCTCACCAACATATCTGCCATGTCAATTGACACACTCGAAGCACATGGACCAGGAATGGAGCTCAAGCTTTTCGAAGTCACAAACTCGGTCGCCGACATGATTTCACTCAACCCTCGCCAAACAACCTCGGCACTTGAGATTGGACCGCAAGATATCCTAGTCCACCTTGCAAATATTATTGGCAGATTTAGGGGTGGCAACAAGACTCTGCTTCCCTTGTTACAGTCTCGTCTATCTGACATTGGACTTGACTCTTTGATACTACCTCGTATCACTGATGTCACTTATGATTCTCCAGATACGAATAGGGAAAAGAGTTCGATTGAGAGCAACGAAGCATTGGCGGATCACAGTCTCGAAGACGAGTATGGTATGTTGTTTGGTCCATACTCTCTTGAGCACCAGTCTTATGTAACGGATTGAGGAAGCGGGTGTAATGACAAACAATTGTCGCTACATTAACGTTACGATGGCTTCGTCTCGAGACTACGCTACAAAGTTCATCGTTCCCGCCGCGGCCCTTTACAACATTATCCCCATACAGACATGTATCTCAAGAAGCGAGTTTCCAACACACCGTAGCAACGCCGCTGCTGCATAGCTCGTGTGCGGTTCTGATGCGCCAATTGCTCAGACTACGAATATTCATCGCAAATGGCCAACTAAAGCTTCAGATAGCACGGATCTTACTCACTAGCTTCAGCGTGAAACTGAAGCAAGGAAAAGGTGCTGGTGGGCAGCTTATGAGCTCAACTTTTTCTGCTGCATGCTTGACCAGTGGAGGACCTCTACACTGCGAGTGCGATATTGACGTCTGAACTGGTTTCCTACATTTCCGGTGTCGGAAAGCCAAAGTCACTCAGCGATTACCCATCTTTATTGATGCGCAAGCATGTTACGGCCAAGCTTTCTCCCATCGTGGTTCGCACCTTTCTTACATCTTGCCTGAAAGAGAGTCTTTACTGCAAGACCAGGAGCGAGGCTGGATATGAAACATGAATCACGACGAGTCATACCAGTAACCAATGTAGAAAGTATGATTCGCACAACCGGTCCAAAAAAGACTCATCTCTGCAAAAATAGATTCCATCGAGGAGGAATCCACTGACATCGTCAGAGGAGTGGAATGGCGTTTGGAATCAATCTTCGATGACGAGGGATTTGCTAAAGACAAACCAGACGTTGAAGTGGATGGTTCGATCCGCGAGTGGGACTACCCTTACAGGAAAGACTCACCCATCTGTTAAGCTTGTGGTCTTTGGAGGATACTTGGATCGAAGGACAGGGTGATGAGTTTAGCATCAGGAGCCCCTGGTGATCATTTCATCTGGTGTGTTGATTTGTATAGACTTCGATTGTAATCCGATGGCTAATCAAGAGTGTTGTATTGAGAGAACATGCGTCTTTGTTGTTTTGTCGACGATTGTGACTTCTGACCATACACTCATTCCGCAATCGCTTCCATCCGTTGTTTTTTCTAAACATTCAGACATACGTTCTTTTATCCTCTAGAAAACTGCTAACCCTCACCACCTCTCCCAGTCCAAGAAAACCACTCACCCTCGCAGCAATAACTAATCCCAAAACTCAGACTCCTGGAACCTTCATCACGGAAAAACGCCCATCCTCCTATCCCAAAGACAAACCAAACCAAACCAAACACCACCAAAGATGATATCCTAAAGATGATCATACCTCTCCCTCTCTTCCCCCGTCATCCCCCTCATCAATTCCCTCATCCTACCTTCCTTCCTTTCTACTGGTTTATCCCATCCTTGCCCTCTCCATCCAGCTCCGAAACCATCTGTATCTGTCATTCCTCCTGTCCATACAGTTCCCTCAATTTTCTCTTCGTAGTTGGTGTTGTTGTTGTTGTTGGGGTTATTGGTGGACTTGGTGGTTTGGGCGTTGGTGGTTTGGTTTTGTTGGTTTCTTTTCTGAGCCCGCAGAGTAGAGATTATGGTATCTTTTTCTTTGATCTCCGCTTTCAATTGCAGGGTCTCGCGTTGAAGGCGTGTGTATTCGGAAGCGGCGATGTGATTTTCATGATGAGGTAACTTGATATCGTGTATACCGCATCGAGTGGGTTTGACGCAGAGGTTTGAAATTTGCGTCATCTTTGTCGCCTGTATGACTTTGGCGGTGAAGCGTGTTGTGAACATCTTTGCTGTATCCCTTCGTTACAATCTTCGATGGTGTACAAAGACGAGTAGATTTTTTTTTGGAACTTGCCAGTTGTGAGATTAGGAGAAGATGGTCAGAATATTCTCTCGAGAAGAGGGAAAGAGAAAAGGATGACGAGAAAAAGAGAGACGAGTCATGAGAAGTCAAGGCGGCAAAGAAAAATCACGTTCGAAGACTCATCGTCAGTACTGCGTGGTTAGCACGAGGGTAGGAATCTCTCACATCTTAAAAGAACTCAGCTGACCTGTATTCGACTATGACTTATACCAATGACGTACCCACGACCATTCATCACAGAAGGAAGCGACACGTGGATAAAGAGAAGGGAAATTCAAAACTTTCTGTCATTCTCGGGGATTGTGGATATAAAACAAGCAGGGGAGGATAATTTGTGGTGGGCGAGGGGGGTGTAAGGACATTAGAAATAATCAACAAGTAGCAGCATAAGCATCGCATCTGTATCGTTGTGTTTTTGCTCTCCTCTTACACACCCATCTTCTCAGCAGTAGCCATAAGACTACCAATGAAAGTGGTAATAAGTCTGCTGCGAACATTGCAAATATCCTCAGGCACAAGCCAGATGGTCGCTCCCATCTTTCTGGCGATGGAAATGGCAAGCTTGGCGTTGGCGTAGGCTTCATCGTCATTGCGACCAGAGGCAACCATGTCATAATCGACATAGCTGGACTTCATACCGTTGAGCACATCGAGCAAGAAAATACCGTTACCCAAAGAGTTGTCCTTGAAACTGCGGATGGCCGAGGTCTTGCCGCCCTTCTTGGACATGCCGTTGGCCCAGGAGACCATGTCGGCGTCGCTGAGCTCGCGCTTGCCCATACGTTGAGCAAGAGCTCCGAGGGTGTTGAAGATATCCTTGCGCATGAGTTGCCAGACCATGCCGAGGGTGAGAGTGCGTTGACCATCAGTAATATCGGCACCTTGGATACCAACAAGTGAGAAGCGGTTCTGCTTGCCGATTTCGACGGCGTAGTTTGTGTTTTCGACGGCCTTGAAGCGCATGAGCTCGTTGCCGTTGGCGGGACGCTTGTTGCAGTGGCGCCATTGTACAGAGCCAGGAATGACTTTGTCGTATGCTTGAAGAAGAATGGTACCATCGCGGAGGTCGTCGAAGAAGGAAACAACGGTAGGTTGGACGTCCAGACTGTTGAGCCAGAGAGTAAAGACACGAGCCTCGCGCTCACCCTCAGCGTCAAAGTCCTCAATATCAGCCTTCTCTTCCTCAGTGATGGGGTCGAGACCGGGGTGGGTGTTGAACAGGTTAGCGACGAAAGCAAGGTTGAGCTTGGGGTTGCCGGCGACGAGTGATTTGGGAGTCAGGAACTTGCGGCAGTCAAGCTTGTCGGCGTTGTCGAGGACTTGTTCGGCGCGTTGCATCAGATCACTGGTTTGAAGGGGAGAGCGGGAGCAGATTTCGGGCTTGAGCTGGTTGAGGAGAACAGTGTAGTTCTCGCCATCCTTGACGTCGCTCGAGAAGTTGGACACGCTGTACACTGTTAGAAGAAGGTCCTTATCCAAGATTGGGATACTCACGTTCTGTGCCACTTGGCATTCTTCAAGTGGTAGTTGAACCAGCGCAACAGGATCTGCTCAGCGGGAAGGCGCAGGAACTGCTCCAAAGTCTCATCATCTTCCAGCAGTCTGTACAACTCAGGGTGGAGTCTGATATCGATCTTGCCGAGAAGACCTCTGCGGATAATCTGCCAGATCAGACCAAGAATCAAGTGCTCCTTGACCTCGATGATGTCGCCAGAGCCAATGTTGACAACTGAACAGCCAATACCCTTTGCCGACTCAATGACGATGTTGTTGTTCTCAGTCATGTGGAAGGCGTTGAGTGTCTTGATCTTCTTGCCGACTCTGTTCAAGACACGCTCATCGATTGTGTCGGGTACACTGTCGTTGATGAGCTTGGCCAGTACGAGACCGTCCTTGCACTCGTCGAACATCTCAAAGGTATCGGTGGGGAAAGGCAGCTTGTTGCCAATGTCGGCATCTCCGGCAAGGACGGCATTGATGTGACGGGTGAATTCTTCGCGCTCATCCTCGTTGATGGTGTGTTGTGAACTAGACGTGGCACCTCCGACGTGGATACGGCCACCTCCGACACTTGCGCCGCCGCCGACACTACCCTTGGAGGCGTGTCCGGGTGTGGGCTGTTGGCCCTGGAGTTGGGCGTTGCTGAGACCGCGCGAACGAGTGGGCCCGGTGGCCATGCGCTGTTGGGCTTGTGACGATGTGCGGAGCTTCGAGATCAACTGCGCTCTTGTTAGTCGTGTCCTGACCAAGTTGGGCGGTGGGGCCGGTATACATCAACGTAGTCGTCCAACTCGACTCGGCGCGAACTGTCCAGCTCGACCTCCTTGAGTGCCTGTCGCACAACATCGTAGGGTTGACGCTCCGAGTTCTGAGTGGCCTTGATGACGGTGGCTTCATCTATGTAGCCCTTGTCGTCGACATCCATGTTCTGGAAGGCATTGGAGAGTTGGAAGATCTCATTCTGATCGAATTGAGGGTATTTCCTGTCATGTGTTAATGTCTGGCTTTCAATCGCGCACATCTACTGCCTTCAGGGCCATACCTCTGCAGCTTGATCACGTTCATGGTTGCGGTGGTGGGGTGTGAGAGTAGCTAAACGCGAAGATGGCGGGTGGAGATTGCTAATGTAGCCAAGCGGAATCCGGATGCCTGATGCTTCCACGGAAATCTGTCCAACCGTCTAGTGTTTGACGTATTCGACGTATTCACGTATTGATATATCGATGTGATACTCAGCCTCGATCAACACTACTATGCAAAGAATCTGAAGGTAGCACTTGAAGAAAGACACGCGGTTTGTGACGTCGACGCCTTGGTGCGCAGGAGAGCTTCCACTTTGCCGCCCAGCGGAAAGCCGTCACCTCGGGCTCAATTGCACCGCCACTCCTTCATGCCCGAAGCCACGAAACTTAGTTCGGGATATCAAATTCTGGTGTAATGATTGTTCTTCTCATCTATATAGACTAGACCTGCGTCTCTGTGTCTTCGCGACTAAATCAAAAGGTAGAAGCTGGTGAGTACACTCGGCCCTACGAACAATCCGATCCAGAATACCACATTTCCCAGCAGATCTCGACCTTTGAGTAGCTTGGTCCGGCTGAGCATTACTAGAGGCATTTGCAACAACTGCATAGTAAACAGATAGCCGCGCACCTTCTTGAACAGGCACGCCATGACCAGCTCATGCACCAACGCTGATAGCAAGAACGTCACGAATGTTGCTGTGCCTTTCGACAGATGGAAGGCCGAGATCGAAGAGTGGTACACATGCCTCAGTAGGAAGTTGTGGACTGGTCTGTTCCAATCTCTGGCGTATTGGTCCCAGGAAACACTGTTCCACCAGTCGCCGTAGAAGCCTCGGTCCGCAAAGCATGTAAGTTCGGCAAGAACATTGAGCACGCATTCCTAGGTTGCAGTCAGTTTGCTGTTTCTACCATGTCGATATTCACTGTCATGACTTACCCATATCACATACCACGACAGAAGCTGTTCCAACAGTAGTGGGAACAGCATGTCGCTTACGATCCATGGCATTTGTTTTGCCCTCTCCTCCAGCGACATACCTGCCTCCTTCATGCGAACAGTTTCGGCCACTGGAGGGTAGATGTATGCTTGAGAGATGACCTGCATCACACACATTGTTCCGAATGTTGCCATGGACTTTTCCAGCACATACCACCAGTTGATGCGCTCCTGTCGAGGATACTCCAGTTCATACACCAACGTAGGTAAGATGGTCCAGTCGGCAAAGTTGGCGAAAGTCAAATTGTTCGGGTATGCCTTTTCGTCAGATTGTGCCTTGCCCTTGAGCTCCCTGTCCAAAGTAGCGATCTCTTCTTCGATGATGCGCTGGAAAGCCTGCATCTGCTGCGAGGTAAGAGGCTGACCAGACTGCATGGCTGTTGCAACACTGGCTACATCGGATGTCTCGTTCTCGAGGTTGGTCGCGGTCCGAAGGGCTCCAGGACGACGCTTCTTGTCACCTGAGTCGACATGTTCAAGGGCACTCGTGACTGCAGGGCTGATGGTCTGAGGACTGGTTGGTGCTGAGCCAACGGGTTTGGTTTCACGGAGGTCGCGAAGCTTCTCTCTCAACATGTTGCGTCGCCTGTACACGACTGATAGGTGGCCGTTGTAGAAGCAGTAACTATGCTGCTTCATGAGGAAGACCATGGTATGCAGAACCATGAAAATTGTGTGTGACCATGGCCATTCGCGGTAAAACATCCACCAGACGACAGAGCCCAGAAAGAAAGTCTGCCAGATGTTCTGAATAATCCAGCCTGATCGGTTCCAACTGATGTAGTTGTTCACAATGGCCTTTTGTAGTAGAAAGCCTAGAGCAGACGAGAAGACCATAACAGCATCAGTGAAGCCGAGCACCAAGACATCATGGCCGAACATGATCTTGAAGACCTCATTTCCTCCGAATATGCTTCCATGCTCTTTCCAATTGTATGCCGAGACCTTGAGGAACATGAGGACCATGGCCAACCAGAACAAGGTGAAGAAGCCGTGGAAAGGAGACTCTGCGCTGAGAGGGTTTTGTCGGTCGAAGGTGGTGAACTGGCGGGTGAAGACAAGGTCGCGCAGGCTTCTCGCTCGCTTGGACGGGTCTTGTGAAGCCTCTTCTCTTTCCATACCCTTTCTAAGGATATCACGAATGTCGGGGTCATCGGCTGTGAGGATGTAGTGACCTTTGCAATCGGTCTTTTCCAGACGGATTTGGATACTCTTGCGACGAGAGTCTGGTGATAGTTGACGGTCATGGGAGTCGGGGTTTCTTCGAATATGGCCAACACCGGATGAAGAAGGCTTCAGAGAAAGATCTTGGTCTGCGTCTGGATCTGCGATGGGTTGAGGGTTGCCCAAAGGACCGCCGCTACTGCCATCAACGATAGTGTCCGGATCCAACTTGATCTTGTCGTAGTCCTCGATGTCTTCGTCGGATGTCAGAGAGGTAGAGGATGAGCTATTGGAGAAGTCTGCGTTCTGGATGTAGGTGGTCTGACGGTGACGTGGCTCTAGAGAAGCAGTTCCGTCTTTTGCAATGCTGCCCACCAGTTCCTGGGCATCGAGAGTGTCGCTTGTCTTCAAGCCAGGACGACGGCTTTCTCGTGCCAGTCCGTCCATGGTGATGGAGAGTCGGCGTCAAGGTAGGGAGGTGAGATGAATGTATTGATGGCTGATTTTGATGGTGAAGATGCGACTGGTGTGAGATGGAGGAAGCTAGGTTAGTGAATAGAGAGATGACAGCGCATGGTTCAGCGTGATCGACTTGACAGCAAAACAAGGCAGTCCACAGCACTACCTGTGTCAGGCTATCAGCTAATTACGGGATACGGTGGACACGTAGGGATTTCTTCATGTTTGTCAAGGCTTTCGGAAATGTTGCTGCTTTTCGCTACTTGGCTGACGATCAGGAGCTGCAAAATGCTATGACGCAGCCGCTCGAATGATGCAGCTTTTGGAAGCAGGACTTGTTGCCGGGCCTCGGCCACTTGAGCAGCCGGATATCTCATTGCTACGTGCTCATGGATGTGTTAGAGGCTTTCGATATGCGTGAGATCATTGTTTGTAACTCGGAAACAATTCTTGTGCATCCGAGACAGAAGGTACCTCGCTATGCCGTGAATAAGACCTGGCCAATCAGAAACAAGGAAGCCGAGAGGTTTCTTTCTCAGTTTCCAACGAGGGGACGACTACTGCGATCCATGGGCAATTCTGATCGGAGTGTTATTCGATTCTACAAACAGAATCTTTGAGCAGTCCTCGTCTGCAATCTCTCCTGAATCGGGACGATAAATGTGTACTCCTGAGTTGTGGTTGTGTTCGTGAAGAGCGTCAGTGGAAGCATTCAGGGTCCAAAACTCCCCGCAGCTTCTCCGCTTTTTTCTTTTTGTTAGAGCGGAAAAATCACAAGCTTGAAGTCGAGAAGGCAGAGCTATCAATCTCTCTTCGAGAAATAACCAAAACAATTCCAACATGGCCGACGACCAACCCATGGAGATTGATACCGACACTACCGAGCAGGAGATCCTCCTCGCTGCCACCAACCATGATCTCGATTCTCTGCGCCGACTCTTGCGCACACCTACTGGCTCCGCGAACGTCGTCGACTCCGATACTGGAATGACCCCTCTGCACGCTGCCATCGCCGCCTGCGAGCCTGACGAGGAGACCGCCCAGGACAAGAAAGACATGGACGTTGACGAAGCCGCAACTCTCAACACCACTGCTCTGGAGGAAGAGGAGGCTCTCAAGACCGTCAAGCTCTTGCTTGAGAATGGTGCTATCTGGAATGACCTGGATGATAACAACGAGACCCCAGGATGTCTTGCCCACCGCTTGGGTCTGAAGAAGTGCTACGAGGCCATGGTCGAGGCTGGTGTTCGTGCCGAGCTCCTTTTGAGCCGTCTCGATGGTTTCGAGATGCTCGCAGAGTACGAGGACGACAGCGAAGAGGAAGAGTTGGATGCTGAAGGTTTCGAGATTATCGAGAACGAGAATGGCGATTCTCTACAAGCCTCAATGGTCGAGGTTGAGGAGCCTGTCCCTGAACTTGTCGGTCCTGACGGCACTGTACCCGGTGCTGACAGCGTTCCGGATCTGGTCCAGATTGATGAGAACGGACAAGAGACCAAGGTCGATGTCAACAGTGAAGACTACCTCGCCTCGGATCTCACTTTCAAGGGTGACAGACTGCTGGACGCCGACAAAAACGGTGTCATGATGTCCTGGGAGACTGACATCATGCAAAAGACTGTCGATCGCCTGTGTCCCAAGCCTGGTCTTCGTGTGCTCAACGTTGGCCACGGTATGGGTATCATCGACGGCATCTTCCAGTCCAAGGATGTTTCTGCCCATCACATTATCGAAGCCCACCCTGATGTCCTCGCTCGCATGCGCAAGGATGGCTGGTACGAGAAGCCTGGTGTCACAGTTCACGAAGGAAGATGGCAAGACGTCGTTCCCAAGCTCGTTGAGCAAAACGTCATCTTTGATGGTATCTACTTTGACACTTTTGCCGAGGAGTACAAGGCTTTGAAGGAGTTCTTCAGCGAATATGTCATTGGTCTGATGGACCCTGAAGGTCGCTTCGGTTTCTTCAACGGCCTCGGTGCGGACAGACAAGTCTGCTACGATGTCTACACTAGGGTTGTCGAGATGGACCTCTTCGATGCCGGTATGGATACCGAGTTTGAAGATATCCACATTCCCGACCTTGATGAACAGGGCGAATGGGAGGGCGTGCGCCGCCGCTACTGGGCCCTGGACAACTACCGCATGCCCACTTGCAAGTTTGTTGGTTGAGCTGAAATTCTCGATAATCCAATGGGTATCTGCCTCTGCATGCCAATCCACAACTATTGCTCGGCCCATGAAGAGATGAGCTCGTTGCTCGGGTGGCTGCCTTCATCTAAAACCTTCTCTGCTGCCTCTTTGCCAGTCACAGGAAGCCTCTCGAGACCCTGCTTCTTCATGTCGCCTGGTACGAGTCTCGGATCGAGTAGCCCGATCTGAACCAACACGCTTGCTTGATCCCAATACAGCTGTTCATGCCAAAGCTTGCCACCACGAATACTCACGATTGACACCACAGGTATCTGGACTGACTTGTTCGTCGGGGGCACCTCTGGCAATATCCTATACAGCTACCATGAGCCTTACCTATCATTTGATGATGTAGAGTTCGGACTTACCAGGATATCACTTGTGTGTGTCTGAAGAAAATCATCATCTCATCGACCACTTTATCAACACCGATAGTGCGGCTGAGTAGACGAACTTTCAAACTTGGAGGATTGCCAGGCAGAAATACTTGACGGTAGAAACGATCCAGATCATCTCGTCCGATACCGCCAGTCATAGTAGGCACGGTATTCACGTACGGCACCTGACTCAACATAGACATTGTCCCTCTAGCATCCTTGTCTTCAAATTTACCTGTCACCCAAAAATTTTTAGTGTCTTGTTTTCTCCAAGTCAGCACAAGTCTCAGAAGTGCAGACTTACATTTGTTATACTTCTCAACAACTCCTTCCAAATCAACTTCAACCCCGAAGCCCTTTCTCAAACACCCAATCGTTCTTCCCCAACTCAAGCCCGCAGCCACCCTATCATACTCCTCCAAATCTCTTTCGGCAAACCCAGGATATGTATCTGGGTAGACGTAGGACTTGAAGGACGAAGCACCGAAAGGTTGGTTGGAAGCGAGATGGCAGAGCAGGGAAAGATGAACGGGGTATTTGTGGTTGGGCGAGGGGAGAGCAGTGGGATAATAGACAATCAAAGCAATGCAGTGAGGGAGCGGTTTTCGTGCAATACTGAGGAGGTGTGTTGCTGCTTCGCCAAAGGCTTTACATTGTGTCGTTAGCAGAAGCTTCAATGTCGAGGATCATGCTCGGAGTCGGAGATGAAAGTATATTTGGAGTGCTGTATACATACATACCTATAATAGCATAACTTTGACCCAGTTCAAGATCATCTGCCAGATGTTGAATCGTCCACTTGAAGCCTTTGACATCTCCTGTGAACGGGAGATAGTTGACATCAAAGCCTTCTTGTCTCAAATGCTTGAGAAAGACTCTGTCAAACTCTGTATCGTCGGACAGAACATGCACGCGAGGAGGCATGCTGTTGAATGTCAGGAAGCCGTGGCGGAGTTTGTTCCAGGTTTGTTCTTCTGTCATGATCAGACGTTGGCATCTCAAGCAGAGTTATAGAAGACCCTACGCGATAGCAGAGACAAGTCTTGAGATGTTTTCAATTATTCTGCAGCGGACCCTTTGGCCATTGCGCTGTCTTGGTCAGGACTCAGGGCTGGGTGGTGAAACTTGGATATCAGCTCGGATGCGTCTCTTCCGTGATCCGAGAGGTCCGATGGATGGAAACAATCAGGTGAGGTAATTCACACTCACCAGTTGCACAACTTTGAAATTGTTCCTGCAGCTTGATAAAGTCGTTGTGGTCGCACCTTTTCACCGGAGATGGTCGCCGAGTAGCGAGTCACGATGACGGAAGAGTGCAATCGCACATGAGTCACGTTTTCAGGGTCCAACCTCATTCGGCCTGCGACTTTCTTGAACATTTCTTCCTTGCGCCAACACCATTCATCAACGAACCAAGACACCCTCAATCTATCCAATACTGTCAGAATAAGAGTGGCCATTCCATTTAATCGCTGGTTTCGCGACGCATTCAAAATAGGCCGCAAGAACAAACCGCACCGCCAGGCAGGCGCGGCCAAGAAGGACAGAGGAAAAGTTGGCAAAGGACGTTCCAGAATGGGTCAAGACGGATCAAGCCCGGTAGACGAGGGTGCTCCTTCCAAAACGCTGGAGTCGCGCACGCTCGATGGTCTGGCCAAGTACATACGCGATGGACACGCAAAGCGCATCGTCGTCATGACGGGCGCAGGAATCTCGACAAGTGCAGGCATTCCCGACTTCCGCTCTCCCAATACTGGTCTCTACGCCAACCTTGCTAGACTCAAGCTCCCATATGCTGAAGCCGTCTTCGACATCTCCTACTTCCGCGAAAACCCTACGCCCTTCTACACACTTGCTCACGAGCTCTACCCCGGGAAATATCGTCCAACTGTAACTCATTCGTTCATCCGCCTACTACACGAGAAGGGTTTGCTACTCAAGCTCTTCACCCAGAATATCGACTGTCTGGAGCGCGAAGCCGGTGTGCCTGACGAGTCCATCATCGAAGCCCATGGCAGTTTCGCCCGCCAGAGCTGTATTGACTGCAAAACCCCATATCCACAAGACGAGTTGAAGAAGCACATCGAAGCCAAGACGATTCCACACTGTCACAAATCCAGCTGCAATGGACTGGTCAAGCCCGAGATTGTCTTCTTCGGTGAACAGCTGCCCCGTGCTTTCTTTGACAATATCGATGTGCCTACCGAGGCCGACCTCTGCATCGTTCTGGGCACTTCATTACAAGTACAACCATTCGCCAGTCTGCCCGGTGCTTGCAAGTCGGGCGTGCCTCGCGTCTTGATTAATATGGAAAGAGTTGGTGGTCTTGGCTCTCGCTCTGATGATGTTCTGCTACTTGGCGACTGCGATGCTGGTGTGCGCAAGCTCGCAAAAGCCGTCGGCTGGGAAGACGATCTTGAGGACCTCTGGGCAAAGACAGATCCCGAATACATACCTGGTAAACCACGCAAGACCAAGGACGACATTTCCAAAGAGGAAGCCAAGAAGACTAGAGACGAGAAATTCCAAGATGAAATTGACAAGCTCACGAAAGAAGTCGACAAGACCTTGGATATGTCCAAGTGGCATCAAGACCAAAACAGGAAGGACCATCTGGATGGTCAGGCCGATATCGCCAGTCAAAATCAGGCAAGTGGCGAGAAGACCATGCGATATGATGAAAATGCCGATGACAAGACCAAGGCACCTGCTGATGGTCTCAGTCATGTCTTTCCCCACATGACCGAGAAGTCTTCTCTATGAGGTGGTACCTTTTTTCGCTGTTCATTTTCTGCAAGAGCGCTCATGCGCCAACACAATGATACCCTGTTATGAATTCCTTCCACAGTTTCGGTTGTTATACTCGTAGGCACGAGCTCAAGATCTGCCCACACATTGACGAATGACGCCGGGACAAATTTACTCGTTCGTTGATACTCGTCTCCGGACTCAAAATCACGCAACCAGCGCTGGTCATGACTATGATTCATCAAACTACAATTTCGCACTCTCCTTTGGCTATTCCATACCTTCCTATTCCTTACAACCATCTCTCGCAGAACTTCTTCCAAGCTTCCCCTCGATGCCTTTGCAAATCATATATTTATTCTTGAGTCTCATATGCCTGTCACAAGATCGAAGCGCCTACGCGATGGACGCTTTTATGGATCTACTCCGTCAACTCCTTATTCACACATTTCCACAGACATCGGCTTACAACCCGGAAATCCCAAACCCAGAACAAAAACCTCTGTTGCTTCAACCCACGTCAAACATGACGGGACCTGCAACCGGCCCAACTTCTGCCCAACGAGAGGTGAAAAGGTTGTTGCGCCTCTCACCTCCAACCTCACTCTCCCCGAGCCTCACGAACAGCCCCCAGTCCTGCGGGACCTTCCACGCGAGTTGTGGGGCATTATCGGACAACACCTATCTTCATCGAAGGATCTCGCAGCGCTCTGTCTTATCAACCAGAACTCTCGAAATGGAGCCCTCACTCACCTCTATCGTAGGACGCTCATCACCAACAACGAGCGGGAACTCCACATCGTCGAGAATTTCTGCTCCCCCGAAAATGTTGGACTCAGATATATCAGACATCTCACCGTTGCTCCATCAATCCAAAAAGTCCGCCCTCCAGGTACCAAAAGCTTCAGCAAATCTCGTGCAAAAACTCTGGAACACGATGTCATCACCAAAATTCTTGCTACTGTTCCCTACATGCCCCTTCTCCAGAGCATCGCCCTCTGCAATAATTTCTATGACTGCACCAACCTCAGAAACCAAGGTCTCAAACCTCGCAGACAATGTTATGTCCGCGAACTCATCCCGCAAGGGTTCTACGAACACAGCTGCTGCTTCGGGCATAATTCCGATACGTGGTTGCCACAGTATTGGATTTGGGGCAAACACGACAAACTCGAGTGTCTGGAAGCCGAACAGAAAGCCTTGTTCGAATCAAAATTAGGGTTTTGCTGGTTCGAGGGTGTGAGAGACAACCACACTTTGGCGTGGAGGATCTGTGATTGAGACTGCGGATAGTGTTTTTGCCTTTTATCTTTGCGATGCTGGAATAATGCCTACGCCTTGATCTTCTCGATCTCCCCCCTCTCTTCTTCATATGTTTTTCAACCTCTTAATACTTCACTTCTTCAACAATTAGTTTTCTGCTCAGAAAGAATGGTTTAGCGATTTTCTTCAGCTCGCCGATGATCCTCCGCCGGCGATATAGCTAGCTACCTTTAGTCGTTGAACTCGAGTAAGTTAGCGTACTCGAGACGAGATCGCTGCAAGTAATTTCCCAACCCTAACGTCAAAACCACAGACACCCTTATAACACAGCGCTTGAGCGGAGATCATGTTGTTAATCATGCTATAGAGCCACATTCATCGTTTCGCTCATCATCTATAGTAAAAGAACTCTGAAAGCGCATTTTTAATGGACAGTAAGTTTCTAGCAATTCACCCGTAGAGCTTTATCTGTTCATTTGCTTCTAATACCCCTAGTCAAAGGAATTCCATCGCGGTAATGCTTGATATCTCTAATAGTGTTATAGAAAGTTCTCGAGGGACGAAGGCTGACTATATAATAGTAGACCGTAGATCTAGGGAGAGGTAGATTGTTAATGTATTATCTTTAAAACCTTCATTAATTACAAATGCATCGTCTTTTAGAATAGATGACTTTGTGCATAGGAGAGTTGATCAAACGTAGTATGTAATCAACGGGTTTTCATGATCTACGAATTCGATAGAAGGTAAAAGGCGATATAATGTTGGACAACTAGAAATGCTTGCTTGTCTCGATGATTATGCTTATGTTAAGTTTCTCGATGTCGAAGAGTGGTGACGCAGTCGACAGTATATCGATTTCAAGTGATGAGGACAAAGTTGTATACTTTGTGCTTCATCATAGACGGCGAGTGTACTCGTTAAGGCGACAACATACCGACTATAATCACCGAGAGGAATTGGGAGTGAGCCCAAGGTTGTTGTTATATCCGGCCGCATCAGTCGCGAATTGTTATGATGAAGTATTGTCTCACGTTCTCTCCACTTCTAATGTCACCTACTATGAGCGTTCGATGTGATCTTCACATGTTAAGTTGGCGAGTTTCTCTGTTTGTAGACGTGTTTTTTCCAGGGGAGAAGAAGAGTTTTGGTCCGCGGACACCGAGCAGCACGCAGTTCCTCCCCCACGTTTTCGGTGACATCTTTCCTAAAACGGTATAGCTCTCAGCCCTCCGTCAGGGTCCACTGTTCTCGATCACGACTGCTCAACCAACGATTGCACCATCTTGTTATCGCGACAGCAATCCACAGAATGCACGGCAATGCAATGATTAGGCATCCACTACCGAATGGCGCGGCCCGATGGCGTGATGATTCGCGATGACTCTACACGAGCAAAATTTGACGCCTATATTGCGATGAAAAGGTAAGGGGAGGTAAGCATGCGTGGCCTTGCTGCTTGTTTAAGTACCCGTTCGTATCCTTCCTTCAAGCCGAATCAACCTTAAAACGGCTTCTATTCATACCCCCCACGTGCTCGTTGCATGTCAGCGCCTCTCTCTCCTTGACTTTGTTTTCTTGGATCTTTCTTGTCTTGTCTTGACATTTCAGCCATGACTGCTCGCCCGGCATTGGAGGTGCCACCGGTTACACCTTTAAACACCATTGAGCAGGAAACTACACCATTACTGGGCCAGGAAATCAGCAATGACGACCTGGAAACGCAACGGAATGATTCCGTGTCAGGAAGTCAGCATGAACAAACTGAACGATCTGTCTTTGGAATCATATCTGTGCTTCTTATTGGAGTTTTTGTCTCTCAGGCCGATACAACTCTCGTCTTTGCAACTTACGCGCACATCACTTCGGAATTCATTCGATTAGGAGGTGGCAGCTGGATTGATGGCAGTTGGATAGTGACAATTTTTGGTCTTGCGACTTGTGCTACTCAGCCCATGTATGGAAGACTGAGCCAGATCTTTGGAAGAAAGCCGATACTGCAAATGTCATATTTGCTGTTCTTGATTGGTACTGCTATTGCTGGACTCGCGAGAAACATGATACAGATGATCATTGGGCGTATCATACAAGGTGCCGGAAGTGCGGGAATGGTTTCTATGGTGTCTATCTTACTGACTGGTACGTCCATGCTCAACTAATCGTACGGATATCCGCTTACCATCTACAGATCTGGTACCATTACACGAGGTGGCAGCATACCGGAGTTATGTCAACATCTTTTCCACCGTAGGACGAAGTTGTGGAGGGCTGATAGGTGGCTATCTTACTCAAACAATAGGATGGCGATGGTGAGTATGAGGAGGTTCTATCTGCGAAGCACAAAACTTACGAGACCAGGGCTTTCATTGGACAATGTCCCCTACTACTGATTTCCATCGTGCTGGTCTGGTGGAAGCTTGAGGAGCCACAGCACGAGGTGGAGCTAAAACAAAGTGTCTGGACGAAACTCAAGCGCATCGATTTCGTCGGTGCCTTCTTCATGTCAGTGGCTATTCTAGCGTGCATCACGGCCTTTGATCTTGGAAGTAAAAAGGCCAACACGTCAGTCTTGATCACCTTAATTGTGATTGGTGTTAGCGCTGGAGCTCTGTTCGCTCTGACCGAAAAGTTTTGGGCCAAGGAGCCCATTTTCCCTCTGGAACTTCTTGGACAGCATGCAGTCATTACATCATACTCGATCATATTCATCCAGACTGGCATTCAGGTCGCCGTGAGTATAAACCCCTGTCTCTGCTCGCCAATGCGCACTAACTGACATTCGTCGACAGCTTATGTTTTTGGTGCCGTTGTACTTCCAGGTCACAGCAAACGCAAGTATGGGTGAAGCCGGTGCACATCTCGTTCCTGCCGTCTTCGGCAATACGCTTGGTGGTCTTGCAGTTGGCGCATGGATCAAGCGGTAAGTATCCTGTCTCAATCTTGGTAGCAAATACTGACAAATTACAGCACTGGCCGCTACAAGCCACCAACAATTCTAGCCAGCATGTCGGCTATGCTTTGCTTCTCCCTCCTCTTAGTCCTCTGGCGCGGACACACAAGTACCGCTGGCTCCCTTGTCATATTCTTCGGTGGTTGCGCATCTGGAATGGCAAACTCTGCCGTCTTTGTCGGCTTGACGGCTGGCGTCGAGAAGCACCAGATGGCCATCGCAACCACTGGAATGTACCTGAGCTCAAACATCGCCATGGTGGCAGGTGTCAGTGCAGCAAGCGCCATCTTCCAATCTGCACTAAGATCAAACCTCCACCGAGCTTTGGGAAGAATGCTCGGCGGAGACGAGGTATGTCATTCCAAATGCTTCAAGAAACAAGATAGAAACTGATTGTCCACTTTCACAGATTGTAAGAAGGGTTCTATCAGATGTTGCATACGTGCAAACGTTACATGGCGGTTTGCGGCGTTTGGTCATACGTGCTTTTGTCGCGAGTTTCCGCAGGACTTTCTCTGTGCAAATCGCCTTGGCTAGTATGGCGTTGGTTATTGGTATATTATCTAGGCAGAAGAAGATCACTAGATAGAGACTTGATCTTCATACCAAGAAGTTTATTTCTTCCGAACGCGCGGTGATGCTGGTCTACTAGGTAGTCATCGAAAGGCACAGTGATTATCAGCTTTGAGCTGAAGGTCTAACATGCTTTCACCAATCCGAGCGTGCCAAAATCCATGATCCTTCCAAGATTGACAGCGTTGTCCGTTGAGAGCGGCTACTGGTACTTGTTTGTTTCTTGGCTGCAGACATGTGCGATTGTTCTTTGTCCAGAGTGAGAAGAACATTGAATATGCCAATACGATGTATCAAACTACAAGCATCTTCTATTACAGTCCGTGACAGCTGTGACCACATACTTAAGCTAGTCATCCCCTCGTCTCAGATTTGATCTCTGCATCGGCTATCAAATCATCAACATGGCTTTTGCACCTTTTCCCAATCATGTCGCAGTCCGTGAGATCGACTTGCTTGCCCTCGACAACAGCGACAGCGATTGGGACCAAGGCAAAAGAGCTGACGCCACGATCTACACTAAGCTTGACGACCAACTGTTCCTCAATCGCCTGACAGTACGATTCAACGAATTCCTTGACGAAATTCGCCAGAATGACCCCGAAGATGATGTGTTGAAACTCATGAGTAGGATCTATGTCTTGAGGAATAACACTATGTAGGCATTTGCTGACCATCACGTACAGATTGTGACGAAGTCAAGTTCGTGGGCGGTCTGCCTGTGGGCTATGTGTACGTCAGCAAGCCACGCAGGGCTAGAAAGAACCAAGACAAGAAGACTTCCTCAAAGGAGGGCAAGGGAGAGAAGCCCAAGGTCCGCAAGACCACTCCTGACAAGTATCTCTTCGGCCATCCTCATGCTGATGCCGTACCCTACGACTCCGTCACCAAGTTTGTCAAGCACGCATTCTGGCTGATCCACGGCCGCTCTCGCAACCCTTGGACGGGCTACGAGCACGACTACTTTTACGCTTGTGAGTGCTCTGTGTGCTCTGATGCGTACGACATTCTTTCGTCCGACCGTGAGTGACCAAGATCTCGTTCAATATAGAGCTCTTACTGACTTATCGACAGCACTCCAACACCCGATCAACTCGATCCGGCCCACCCACCTTTTTCGCTACTGAGAAGCTACACGACCTGTCATCATACTTACAGCGATAACTCTGAGCTTTCCAAACCGCCACGCAACGTGGTTCGTTCCCCTGGACACCTCTAGTCCATAGTTATCACACTCTTTTACCTTCTATCCTCAGTCCAAGTCTTCTAGTGACTATACATACGTCGTGCTTGTTCGTGATATGTGGTGGTGTAGTCTTCCATCTTGCCAGGCTGGAATGTACCTAGCTCGGCATATTAAGTTATGTCGTGATTCATCGTGAACATCGTCTCCGCGAACAGTAAACTTTGGTTTGCTTCCACCAGATCAGTACAGACAAATATTGGAAAGCCTTATGCCTCCAGCTCTGCAAGTACTTCAAGCCATCCTGTCAAGCGTTGTCCTCTACTTCTCCTAGTCCGTGATGCGAAAAGTTATAAACATATCCTGTCTAAAATAACATCCCCAACCATCACTCTCGAAAAAGCCTTTTTTTCCACACACAAAAAAAAAAAGCAATAAACAGACATACAGTAAAACAAACAAGGAGATATCCTACAATCCACTATCAATCTGATCCACAACGGCACGACCGGTGAAATCACTCCAATCCCTACAACTCTGCGCCATTACACCGGGGATCTTCATGTTTTTGCGAATGTCGTCGGGGCGTTCTAGGATGCTGACGTAGAGGCCGGCGGATACGTGCCAGGCTATGTGACCTGTGATGAAGAAATGTCAGCGGAATGTTCAAGAGAGAGAAAGGGTGAAGAGGGGAGGAGGGCAGAGTTTGTTTTAAAGAGACAGAAGGTGTAGAAGGCAGAGATGGAGGGGAGAAAGGAGGTCGGGGCAGGGAGGTGATATGCATGTGGTGAAGGAGGGCAGAAAGGGAGGGAGGTGATACGTACAATGGAAAGGCCAGATACCGGGATTACTCTGATCAAACTGCAACACCACGTATGCCGGTGTATCTTTATCCTTCGCCGCCTGCACCCACACAGTATCTCTGCGCTGTGGGTTTCCTGGGTTTGTGACTGTGTTGTCCCATTCGCCAAATCCTTCGGCCAAAACATACCTTTTTTTCTTATAATCAGCAAAAGACTCCTTTTACGACGACAGCGAGGGTTAGGACTTACACGTTGTGCCCATGCTGATGCATGGGATGACCGCCGAAGGCGAAGTAGTTGTAAACTACAAGCCTGACTGTGTTGTTGGAGCCAAAGTTCATAACGTGGTATTCCTCGGGAAAATCCAGATTTCCTAGTTTGGCCTCCAGAAGCACGGGATTGTTGTAGTCACCCCTGAAACTGATATTGTTCACAAACCAGAGGTTGAAATCAGTCTCATTGGTGCGGTACTCAATGATCAAGTCCTCAGTGGTCGAAGGGTTTGGGTCAGGAGTGATTGGGAAGAATGGCTTTGTGACGCTGAGGTCATCGTTATTGCAGTAGGATAGTTGGGCGACGGTGACACTGCTGTTGGAAGTGGGGATTGTGGTGTTGTCGGCGGATTCGTAGTAAATCGCTGCGACGGCTTCGTCGACGGTGCCGTCGGTTAGTGAGCAGTATTTGATATTGGAGCGCATCCAAACACTATCCGTGGGCGAGCCATCGGCTTCGACAATGATGTCAGTGCGTTGGCCTGGTGTTGAGTTAGCATCAAAGTGCCGGAATGGCGAAGTAGAACTGGGTAGACACACCAACTGCCAGAGTGACGACGGCGACTTCGTAAGGCTCGACAGGGACAAAGTCGTTTGCAATCACAGTCATCGTATGTCCGTCAATTGAGAACTTCTGCATTGCCTCGGCGCTCATATTGATCAACCGCAGTCTGTGTTTCTTGCCAGATGTGAAGGAGAATTTCGAAACACCAGCGTTCTCGGTGCAGTTGACTCCCGCATAGCAGGGGAAGTTCATTTTACCGTTGATGAGGTTGTTGTTGGAAGCCGGTTGAGGGGTGTTGTCGGATGCTTTCGACATTGTCTGCTCAACGAGAGTGTAGTAATCTTGGTGGTACCAGTCTGTGAGGATTACCGGTCCGAGGTCAATGTCGTAGTCTACGTTTTTGGGTCCGTAAATAATCATGGCTCCAGCTGCGCCACCTGCATACTGTGCACCTGTCACGAAGTCAGCAACGGAGCCAAGTAAGGTTTACAACTAGAACATACTGAAGTGGCTGTGGTACCAACTAGTACCATACAAGTCGGCTTGGAAGGTGTAGGTAAAGGATTTTCCAGGAGCGATTGGGCACTGCATGATGGTTGGCACACCATCATACCATGGAGTGGCCTTTTGAAGCAGTCCTACTTCTGGTCAGTGCAAATCTCGCGAACGTAAAGATGTGATCTCACCATGCCAATGCATCGATGTACCCTCGTCCAGCGAGTTTTTGACAGTGATTGAAATCAGGTCTCCCCAGTTTGCTTCAATGGTAGGACCAGGGAATTGTCCGTTGATGAGAACACCTTCCTTGAAAACGCCATCAGGTGCGATCTGCCCAGCAGATATCTCAAAGTCGTAATAACGAGTGACACCAGTGTTGGGTGTGTCTGTGTAGTAGTTGGTGTTGTTGGCTGTTGATTGGCCCCAGGGAAAGCCAAAAGGAAGTGGTGTACCGCCATCGGTACGGAAGGAGGGAAGTTTTGGTGCGTCGAGGCTTCCTAAAACAGAATTGCCGTCTTGCTGATGTTGGCCCAGAGCATTCTCCAGTGCTTGCATGCCGTTGGAGATGAAGGCTGGACCATGGAATGATTTGCCGTTTGAGCCTCCTAGAACGCTTTTCGCTGGCTGAGCAGCTGGGACAGCAAACCTTGCTTTGTCGGGCGTGTAGATTTTCGAAAGGCCATTATCAGAAATAGGAGAAAAGGAAAAAGCGTGAAGAATTAGGCGGCCCCAGGACACCATCGTGACGATTGATTGATGGATGAAGAGAAGAATGGATACTATGAAGGGCAGTCACAGACCACCGGGAGAAAGAGAAAATCGACGTGCGAGAATGCATGGAGCAGCGAAGGAGAATGGGTTTTGTAAATCGATACGATACTTGGCCTTCATACAATTATAGATACAGAGACGAAACCGATACAAATCTGTCACGATTGTCCCGCATGGCCAGGATACTAGCAAGGGCATGATGGGGTCAGTATGATGTTCAGTCCGAGCTCGTCTTCAAAGGTCAGCACCAAGCGCGACTCGGCGGCACTGTCTAGTAGGAGAGTGTTCCGGCCAGGAGGTCGCCAAGTCGGGAGAAGACTTACTCGAGATGTACTGAAAATGTGCTGGAGCGGCTTGAGGATGCGCGTGCTTAGTTTTGCTGGTGGGGTTTGCTGTCGAGTTGTTTCAGAATGCACTTCTTTGACATACAATAGAATCACTAAGGCATGTCTTGCTCTCGAAAAGTTCCACTCCGACTTCAGGATGTAAGTCATGTCAAAAGGTGATAGCAAAGACGACGTAACTAAGAGGCTGCAATTCACGAAATGTGACCATGTGATTGTGGTCGAGAGGGCATACCATGAGCTTGAGGAGCAGAACGGTACGATCTCGATCGTCGCCATACGCAGTAGCGTATCTCGAAGGAACAGACAAGCTTCCAAGAAGGATGGAGTGCTTCAAGACATTTTTAGAAAGTCCGAAAGGTGAAACGCAGCATCTTTTTTTGGCCGACATGTCCGGCTTTGTTGCTGGCGTCGCGTCGGGTACGGCTCGCTGTATGGATTGCGTATGCGCAAGCCAGAGTATCGAGAAACGACTCATCGGTCAATGGGGTATGTCGTGGGAAAAAGTACAAGATGCGAAAAGAATTGGGTGATGTCACTGAGTGTTGATGTACGAAAGGTGGTGGATGTCGAGGTGGTGCGGAGAGCTGGCGTCGGAAGTCGGATGCGCCCGATGGTTTGGGTGAATGTTGCAGATCAAGGAGAAGCTGTCTGGACTGTGGAGTCTTGAAACAAACACACCTGGAGCAAGAAAGACAGAGGTCAAGAAGAGAAGAGGAAGAGCATGTTGGCGACAAGCATGCCGGACAGTGCGGACATCTACAAGGCATCGTCGGTGGCCGAAATACGAGCCACGTTGGCGGAACTGGGTCAACAAGAGGCGACAGTAACAGCCCGTCTGGATGCGCTACTCGCTTCACAACGCGACCTGTCACGCCAATTGACCAAGCTCGACCTTGCGCGAGCTCATCTCGGATCTCAGGTCGTCCAGACGCGCTCCATCAGCAATGGCATGCTCTCATCCGCAGCGTCGACGGCCTCCCGCATCTCCAATGCCGTCAACCAGCTCGATCGCGAACAAGCCGCCGTAAAGTCGACTCTGAACGTCGTCGATCAAGTCGCTGAGCTCAAGGCCTGTGTCTTGGGTGTCAATGGCTCCATGGGCGCTGCTCAAGACTGGGAGACGGCCGCTTCCTACCTCCACCGCGCCTCACAAATCCCAGACCATGTCATCGATGGTGCCTTCGCCGAAGAGATCGTCCCTACCGCCGAAGTCCCCGATGCGCCGCGAGTTACCCTTACCGAAGCCTCAGAAAGTCTATGCGGCTTGTTTCTGCGCGAATTTGACAAAGCTGCGAGCGAAGGAGACGGTCAGAGGGTCACTCGTTTCTTCAAGCTATTCCCACAGATCGGCAAGTCAGATCAAGGACTGGACGCATACGGTCGCTATGTCTGTACCGGCGTAGCCCAAAGAGCAAGGAACAACCTGAGTGCAACAAACAAGCGCTCCGACAATCTCTTCTATGCCAGTGCTCTGACCAAGCTGTTTGAGCAGATTGCTCTAATCGTCGATGGTCATGAACCTCTTGTTGAAAGACACTACGGTCAGGGATCCATGGCTAAGGTCATCGAGCGACTGCAAGCTGAGGCCGATATGCAAGGAGGCATCGTATTGGACGCCTGGGCTGATGACCGCAACCTTGCAAGAAAGATCAAGGACGTCAAATCATATGCTTTCTCCTTTCTTGTCCAGAGTTTCCTTCCGAGCCAAAAGTCTTCTGCTGCGAGGTCTTCTTCGCCAGCCTCGAGTCGTGCTAGTGAGGACGAAGGTGTCAACATGAAAGAGGTTGACGCACTATTGAGTGAGACCGCCATGATGTTGAGTCGATGGGCTCTGTATACCCGTTTCGTCGCTACCAAAATCAACGTAAGTTCTGCTTTAGTCCACAAGCTAAGTATCCCATATCTGACACCTTCACAGCCTGGAATAGAGGAACACATCGCCATGCCCGATTTGCTCGCCAACAGCAGATTGCACAAGAAGATTGTAGAAGCCTTGATCGAGCCATTCAACACCATGTCAACCTTCTTCTTCCGTCGTTCGGTCGAGAAGGCCTTCCAGATGGACGAACCACCTTTTGACTTGACTCTGAACCCCAACAAACCTCTCGGATCTAATGCACCATTCATCACCTCCGCTGTTGACGATGTCATGTATATTGTCAATCAAGTTCTTCAACGAACACTTGCCACATCGCAAAGATCTGTCGTTGCCAGTGTCATGCCGTCTGTCAGCCGCGTACTAACAGGCGACTTCTTCGGCATGATCCAACGCAAGATGCGCGACGAGAGTTACCCAAAAGCCGCCATCCAAGGAGCTCTCCCACCAGAAAGCATCATCATTTCCTTCCTGGTGCTCATCAACAACCTAGACATCTCAACCGACTACCTCCGCCGCATCGTAAACAGCAATCTCGGCAAACTCGACCAAAACAACCAAGGCCAACAACAACACGCCACAATCCCCGACCTCTTCCCTTTCGCCCACGACGCCGTCTTTGTGGAAACAACACTAACCTCCATCCTCACGACTTTTTCCTCAAAAACATCCGACCTCATCACCGAAGCCGTAGAAGTCGTTCTCAAACAAGTGATGCGTCCCCGCTTACGTCCCGTCTTCGTCGAAACCTTCCGCGACGTGGAATATCTTCTCGACGCCGACGATGCCGATTCGCAAACGGTGGACACGGATGCAATGGTCCCCCAACGCTTTGAAAGAGGGTGGATGCAATTCACGCTTCCCATAAAACGTATCCTTACACCGCATACCTATGACCTCCTCATCAGCACCACAATCTCCTATCTCGCCCGCGCCCTCGAAAAACGCATCTGGTCATACTACGGCCGCGTAAACGAACTCGGCGCCGCAAAACTCGAACGCGACATTTCCGGCATCGTGAACGCGGCGGTCAAGGGCGGGAAATATGCGCTCAGAGATGCTTTTGTGAGGTGCACTGAGATGACGTTGATTTTGAACATGGAAGAGGACGAGTGGGAGGAAGTTAGAGGATTGGGGGTTGAAGAGCAGAGGGAGCAGGGTATGGAGTGGCATTTAGATGCCAGTGAGCGGGCGAGGACGAGAGGGATCATTGATGATGGTAGATAGGATCGTTGTTGCAAGCAAAGTTGTGCAGAGCAGTTACTAGATATATCTATCCCGATTGCTAGCTACTCACACGACCACTATTGTCTGAGTGAAAAAGGCTACAATGTGAGTGACTTTTGTAAAATGCTTTATTCCTCTCTTGCAACTTCCTACGCGCTCTCTCCCAATATAAAACAAGCCCTCGCAGCGTTGACAAACTCCCACCACAGCACATCCAGCCCCCTCAGTGGGTTTGGACCCGAAAATGTCGAAACAAGAAGATACAGCGTGTTCCGTCGACCACAGACTACGACAATCGGTACGCGGACTTCGCTCCACAGGTCGACGTACCGACTCCCCAACACGGCCCATCCGTACGACCGACGTAGTGGATGTTATTGTTTACGGAAAGTAGGCAGAGATGAACTCATGTGAACGACGGCGGCGGGAGTGCGATGGATAGGGGGGATTTGGGCGCTGTTGGTATAGTGTCTGGTTGGTTTTTAGGGCATGATGGAGTTAGGCAGGGTATTTAGTGGTATCTTCTACCTTGTAGTTGGAGGTGAGTTGGTTAAACACATGAATACAGACCTAGGAGTTCTTGTAGTAGGGGCCTCTTGCAGATTTCCAATAGCACTTATTCTAGCACCTGTGCCTCTTGTCTGGTAACTACCTATTAGATTGCACAAACAAGGTTAGTACAGCGTTTGGCATCTTCAGGAAGAGCCTAAATCATATACCTGTGATCTCCTATGCAAGTTGTTTTATGATGAGCATGTTGTCAAAATGCACAGTGATTTTCGGATCATTGACAGGGTCCAGTGAGAACAGCGTTCATATCCTGTGCGAAGTGTCTCTGGATATACCTTCCATGATGAACATAATCTTGCATTTTGACAATATTGCTCATTCTCTCTCATGCCCACCTCCCTCGTCCTTTTTCGCCATCTTCTTGAGGAATCCCATGAATCCTTGCTTTTCCATTTCCTTGTCGCCAAGACTTGCCCGTCGCTCGTCTTTCTTTGCCGTATCTTGTTTTGTCCCTTGGCCGGTATACTCCTCCATAGTCTTGTATCCGAAGAAGCCGCTCAGTGTTTGCCCTTCTTCCGACGGCTGGATGTATTTCTTGGTCTCGGCCCATTCGGTGAGAGCAGCCAAGTATGCTGCTTCCGAGGGAAAGCCTTTGTAGCTGCCCGTTTGAGCATAGGTGGGTAGGATAGTAGAGGCGGTTGTTTGGGAGCTGGGGGTGGGTGAAGGCGGTCGGTCGTAGTCTGGGATTGATGTGGTGGTGGTAGATGCGGTGGGCTTGGAGGAATAGTGTTCAGACGGTAGGCTCGATTGTAAATGCGCATTGGAAGCGGTTGCTTCGTTTGTAGAGTGTGATGGGCTTCCTAGCAGGGTTGAGGGTGTCAAGGGTGTTGGGTCCTGTCGCGTGTACTCTGGCGGCGGGGCCGAAGATTGTGATTGTGACATAATGCCTGTGGTTTATTCAATCGCTTGTGTGTTGCTCGGTTTGAGGATGTGAAGTCTTCAGTCAGACTGGCTGTGATAAGCTCTTGCAGATAACGGTCAAAGTGAGATTGTGCAGGATGACGAGTGAGACTTGAGATGCAGAGAAACGGATGATTGTGTCAACTTGACCTTCACAGATGCTCAGCCTTGTCTATTCTCGGCGCTGACTTTGCCACAGATATGCATGTGTCTGTCAAAGTCTCGAGATGTTGTTTGTCCAATGTGGAAGCTGCGTGCGACCATGTGTTTTGGAAGTCTTTCCGTCATCGGCAATGACGGCAGTGATCGGCGGTGACATTCAGCCAAGTTTCAGCCGCATCTTGATGAGCCTCATCACCTGCATTCTTCCATCGCGAAGCTGGGGAGCAATTGAGTATTCCACTAGTACCCAGTGCCTAGCCACTCGCGATGTGAAAGTCATCGGGTCTCTGTGCGGTGGACTTCCTCTCTCGTTCCCGATGCAGCATCATCTGCGGTCGTGCCTATACGCATACAACGGTCCTCTGACGCGACCGACTTACCGAGCCGTAAGACACATCGTTTCCATCATTGACCGGGTGCTCGCAGTCGCTGTAAGCTCTGCTGTTGAAGGTGTAGGAGAGTGCAGCAGCACAACAGAGCTGTTCTGGCTGCTAAGTCAGGTCTACTCGCAGCGGAAGCGTGGAGCATGAAAGAGAAGAGGCCGTACGGATTGGTGATGGGACTTTGTAGCCGAGAAGTGGATGAAGAACGTGTCTTCACAGTTCCGACAAACAATTGTGATCTTGATGAGATGGTCTACAAAGGCCTCGGTCTCAGATATAGCATGCGGGTGATTGGACGGTGATGTCGTTAGGCTGCAGTCATCCTGGGGACCCCTCACGCAGGAACATGCGCCTTCCCAACTTGGTAGGCAACAAGATAATACTTGACTGACTGATAAGCAAAGGAGTTGTCCGCCACATTTGCCGGTTATGACTATTGATCTCGGCGATTCTTTCCCTCGTTGACTCTGTCTTCAAGCTCAATTCTCATCATTTGACAGCTGGAAAAACACCATGAACCGCTTCTGGTCTTTGTTCGGCCTGAACGAGCAGCCTGGACCTACAAAAGGACATACGAATGGTGGTCTTCCTGTACCAAATTCTACACTCTCATACTGGCGTTCAGAAATGCACCCCGTAGACTCGTACCGCTCATCTGAACACTTACCCTCAGAATGTGACATTGCAATAATTGGAGCCGGCATCACTGGTGTCAGTACAGCATATCATCTTTCACGTCTGCACGCTGCGAATAATTCTGGAAAGAAGCCTTTGATTGTCATACTTGAAGCTCGGGAAGTCTGCTCGGGAGCCACAGGGAGAAACGGTGTATGCTGATTATATGCGAGAGATCGCTGCTTCCACTAACTATCACTGTAGGGTCATTCAAAGATGCGGATATCTTCTATCCGAAGTCTTTTCAAGGACTATGACGCGGAGGCTGCGGATGAGTGTGTTGCGTTCGTGTACTCTCAAAGCCACCTGATGAAAGAGGCAGTTGACAGGGAAGGACTGGACTGCGAATTCGAGCTGCGACGAACTTACGACGTCTTCGTGGATGAACAAGATGCCAAAGAAGCAGAGGAAACCTATCGTACTGCGGTCGAGGAAGGTCACAAATGGGTCAAAGAGGTTTCTTTCGTAGACTCACGATATGCAGAGCAAGTATGTTTATCCTCAAGTCATCCATTGCGTTGACCTAATGCTGACAAAGGAAGATCACCTCCATCAAAGGTGCAAAAGCCGCTGTCAGTATGCCTGCCTGCAGCTTGTGGCCATACAAGTTCGTCACACAGCTTCTCTCCCGCATGATTGACCGCAAAGAAGTATCGCTGTATACCCACACGCCAATCACATCCATCGACTCCTCTAACCCTTCAGCCACAATCCTACACACCCCCAATGGCAGCATCACCACCAAAAAGCTCATCTTCGCCACAAATGCCTACACCTCTGCCATCTGTCCATCCTTCAAAGAAGCAATCATCCCTTACAAAGGCATAGCCTGCCACATCTCACCAGAAAAGCCTATATCCCCACACCTGAACTCCACCTACAACATCTACTACGACCGCCAAAACGACCCCGACTCCAAAGTAGACTACCTAAACCCCCGCCCAGACAGCGGCATCATAGTCGGCGGCGCAAATTGGCTCTTCAAATCCCAAAAACACCTCTGGTACAATACCACAGATGACAGCACACTTATCCCAAACACCCGCCCTTACTTCTCCTCTTACATGCAAAACAACTTCCACGGCTGGGAAGACAGCAATGCCGAAATAACACATCTGTGGACAGGCATTCAAGGCGAAACCAAAGATGGCAAACCAATTGTGGGAAAAGTGCCTCGGAAGGAGAATTGGTATATCGCGGCTGGGTTCAATGGTGGAGGTATGTCGTTTTGTTTTTCTTGTGCTGAGGGGTTGGCGGGTATTGTGGAGGGTAAAACGTTTGAGGAGAGTGGGTTGCCGAGGATGTTTAGTACGGAGAGGTTGGGTTATTGAGGTGCTCTCTATGGACAAACTAAGGTTTTTGAATTACATCTTGCCTTTTGATGGATGTGTTGTTCTAGTGGTAGGGTGTGAGATGTTGTCTGGATGATTGCTGCTCATTGTGCTCTCAGTGGACGAATTTAGGCTTCTGAATCACATCTTGCCTTTTGATGGGTCTATCCATGCCGGTGATATGGCTGGCGAGATGTTTTTTGGATGATTGCTGCTCTCGTTGCTCTCAGTGGACGAACCTGAAGTTTTGAGATCGCTCTTGCCTTTTGATGTGTGTGTCTCTGCTGTTGACGGACCGGTGAGATCATGCTCTGGGTTTTGCTGCTCTGATTTTGAATTCGATGGTGACTTTTGATACGTGTGATACCGCTGTCAAGGGCCATTGAGATGTTTTCTAAATTGCTGTTACCTTAATGCCTAGGTGTTGGAGTTATTGAAGCCCCTAAGCAGGGAAATGATCAGGGTCGCTGACGTGCAAAGATATTGAGACATCTCAATGTCGTGATCTCGACGATTCGCTCCTATCTGTATTTTGGCAAAGAGTTTGTTTCTAGGATGATCGGGATGGATAGGATACAAGAGCCACACAACAAGATAAGACAGAGGTGCACTCATGAAAGGGGCTTAGAGTTGTCCGGCATTCCCATCCAGGGGTACCGAGTTTGAGCAGTAAGTCGCGACTCTTTTCACAGTTTCATTTGTTGAACCTCAAAACACGAGACACACGAGCGCCGCGACGAGGCCGGGCATAAGTCACATAACGCAACGGGTAAAGCTATAGCATATGTTCACATGATGGTACAAGTACGGGGAGTAGGTGGAGATTAGGTAGTGACTGTTTTCATTGTGTATCTAAAAAGGGGGAAAGCATAGTGACTTCTTGCTGAATGCTTTGTTGGCCTGACTGTTGAGGCTGTTGGTACATGGGATAGTGCTCTATGCAAGAGCAGAAGCGGGTATGTAGAGGAGCAGCTAGGGCCTGTTGTATGTCAGAATTTGAGTTCATCTATAGGAACGTTAGACTTACTTAGGATTAGCCTTAGGCTTGTCCGGGAAGCAGTTACAAGGGATGTCGATAGTAGGGTGGGCTGCTTGATCACTTTCAACGGCTTCCGTAATATCCTTGTGGTCGTACAGGCCGATGGCATGGGCAGGGTTGTCCGGGTCAAGCTCGTGATACCAGAGGCCAGTGGCAAGGTTAGCCTCATTCTCTCTGTGGACAGCATCCCTGCCACGTCTAAGGTTCTCCTCCTTGGTAGCCTGGTGGATAATCTCCTGACGCTGCCAGTTGACGGCCATGATCTCTACGAGGTGGCGCAGAAAGTCTGTGGCTGAACGAAAATACTTGCCTTTCTTGGGATGACCGTAAACAAGCTCGATGGGACGAGCATCTTCCTTCTTCCTGACGGTCTTGTCGGGCGTGTGCGTCCAGAGAGTGTAACCACGAGGTAGGTCTCCGAGGAATTCCACCTTGCCTACAGCCTTTTTGTTAGCAGATGATATACATACTGAGGGATAGCGCAAGGTTTCTCAACTGACCATATTTGGTGACGAGATCGGTGTTGTTGTTGAAGGCTTCGGTGAGTGCCTTTCGGAATGCGTCCATACGATCATCGTCAACAGTCAGCTTGGTGTATCCAGGTCTGTCATCACCTTTTCCAGTGCCATCGCTGCACAAGCAGCTGGGGTTGATGACTTGAGCATATGGTCTGCTTATGACGGCAAGATCGGAGGTTCCGAGCGGAGGAAGAGCCATCTTGAGATAAAGTCGCGTAAAGTTGCTGTGGCTGATCTTCGGCGATGAGATGGACCGTGCTGAGATCTCTCAGGCATTTATAGCCGACCGCTCTTTTTCGAGGTCCAGCTTTCGAACCCTGGAAGTGACTGGGGATCACGAACGATTCGACGTATTTTCGACGTCAAGCTGTCGAATTCTGGAAATGACTAGGGATCTCGAACAACTCACTGTGTTTTCGTCGTCAAGCTGTCGAATCCTGGAAGTGACTAGGGATCACGAACAACTCGATGTATTTTCGACGTCAAGCTGTCGAATCCTGGAAGTGACTAGGGATCTCGAACAACTCAATGTGTTTTCGACGTCAAGCTGTCGAATCCTGGAAGTGACTGGGGATCACGAACAACTCGATGTATTTTCGACGTCAAGCTGTCGAATCCTGGAAGTGACTGGGGATCACGAACGAATGTATGTATCTTCGACCGGAGACTTCTTTGGATACGCTCCACAAAACCACCACAATCAAGTCTCTATACTACGTCCTTGTTCTCATAACCTTGATTTCTACCGTATATCTCAAATGTCCGGAAGACACCAAGAACTAGAGTGCTATAATTGCAAAGACGAAGGAAGGTAACAAATGGATGATAGCAGAAATAGCACAAGGCAACCGGCATATAGGCACGAGAACCCATAAGGCTGTATACTGGGCAAAGGGGCAGATCTAGCCGGAGGGTCCTGACTACTAGAGAAGAAGAGCCCCTAGCAAGGGAAGGCGGAAGGTTAACACGGAAGAAGAGGCCAGGCGGTTCACCGTCCATCAGAAGAGTATGCCATTCCGAGCTCATTAGAACAATGGCTTTGATACTTGACTAGCCTATCCGAAGATACAGCAAGAAAGGACAGGGACGCACATGGACCCAGGAACAATCCTGATACTCAGTCTGACAAGCTATCGTGGTGATGAACTCGTGTAGACCTGCTCTGATTAGGCTAAACCATGCCAGGCAACTATAGCCGGGCTGCTTTGCTGGAGAAAAATCTCGACCAACACCATTCAAACGACCAAACCCGTCTAGGATAGCGAGTACGCTTCGGTATGCGAAGCCCTTGATACCGAGTAGGTCTTTACAATCTCAACGGTAGGAGGCTATGAAATCTCATTGATGGACATGACAGGTAAGAAGCGTTGGTCACTGCCAAAAAATCTGGCCATCGCCCGAAGCCTGCACTGCTTTCCGACAACACAAATATTCACAACTTCTTTCAAGACTTGACGAATCGCAACTCGCTGAGCCACTGATCTTTTCTTACCAACCTTGCCAATTGCTGCAGGTACATCTACGTCGCGACAACGATCTGAAAATTCGCATTCGACATAGTCATCTGGGCCACCCTGTTCACGGTTTATGACCCGTGGTACAGGCTCTTGATTACCGTGTTGTTTGCTACTCTACTGTACCAAGGCGTTCAAATAATTATCTCACTGGCTGAGGTGTTCGGACTTGGTCTTACTCCCAGTATCTGATCCAACGTTCAGGTTCTCGTGTTTCGATCCCGTGTCCTCAACAACCAGATCGAACCTGCCCAATTCTCTGGCATGGTCGACCTTCCTTCCGACTACACTGACATTCATCAGTATGCGCGAGATGTCATAGCATTCATGCACGAGCCGCTTTCCGTGCAAATCACTGGCGGCATCCACGTCAACGATGCCTTCATCTACGACGCTTGGTCACAATTACCATCAGAGTGGACAGCATGGTGGGAATCATTATCCAACCCACAAGATGCACAAAAGGACCTTATCAACAGCCTTCGAAAAGAGCCAGAAGCAAGGCAACATGATCTTCAAGGTCGACCGGACAGTCTCTCGCAGTGGCTAGACCGCATCCGCAATCTCAGTCTTGACCGAGAGCAATTGGTTCTCCCTGAGGAGATCCCTGATGTTGTAGTACCCGAGATACTGGGCAGCAGAATGGTCACCAAGAAGTTGGCGGAAGTAAGAGCAGGCGCTCGCTACATCAACCACGTCTGCAGGACCAACAACATCACCCGCGTCGTCGACATTGGAAGCGGACAAGGCTATCTCTCTTTGACTCTAGCAGCCGCTTGTAATCTGAAAGTCCTCGCCATCGACGGCAGCGCCAAACAAATCGCCGGCTCAAAAGCAGCAGCCGAACAAGCAGGCCTCACAGAAGGCGATCAGATCACCCACCTCACCCGCTTCGTCACCGGCACAGACGAACTGGCCACTGAAATCTCAACATGGGCAGAAGGAGAAAAATGCCTACTCACCGGTCTTCACGCCTGCGGCTCACTATCCGAACACATGATCCGCCTCTCCACCACTACCCCTTGTATCTCCCACATCGCAGTAGTAGGATGCTGTTACAACCACATCACCCCCTTCTCCCCTTCAAACCCCACCGGTTTCCCAATCTCCGCCTTCATGCGCTCCCACAATCTGAACTTGTCAACTTCAGCATTGATAACAGGATGTCAAGCCCCTACAAACTGGATCCACAACCCAAACTCCATTTTTGGACGAAAACACTTCTACCGCGCAGTGCTGGAAAAACTGCTTTTCGACAAAAACCTTGTTGCAGACGGCGCCCGTCCAGTCTGGGGTATACGCAATGGCGACCTGCGTAGCTTCCACACCTATACCTCTCGCGCCTTATCCTCACTAAACCTCACCATTGGCAAAGACATTAGCGAGCAAGAAGTCACCGAATACGAAAAAGCATATGCAGGAAGATCAGCAGAGACGGCGATATTATGGACCTTATCGGTGCTGCTGTGTAGAGTTGTGGAAAGTGTGATTGTATTGGATAGAGTGTTTTATTTGGAGGAGCAGGGGATGGAGGAGGTGGGGGTTTTGCCGGTGTTTGAGTATAGGGAGAGTCCGAGGAATTTGATGGTTGTGGGGAAGAAAGGAGCCGAGCTGTAAAGGGATATTCTTGATGCCATCTTTGCGTTTGTGTGATATGTTTCTAGTTTTGGATACATCATTGAAGATGTTTTTTAGAAAGTACTCGCTCCGTCGAGCAAGCACGGCCAGCACCTTGTCGGAAGGCACGATAATTCACGATAGGCAACCAAAAAGGAGGGTTACAGTGTTCACTGTAGATCCCGGAGCGTTAATGTATAGGAGTTGGCGGTAGATCGAGGCTTCGAGAGTCGGCGAGATATGTCTTGCAACGGAAGCCTAGCAGGATTCCGGTATATCGTATCGATGGAGCGAGGTCGAAAGCGTGTTCGTTATGGTGCCTAATGCGCGTACTCGAGCTCCGATGATGTAGGGTCTCTCTTTGTGATCTTGGTCTGTTGGTTGGGTAGTAGTCATGGCTACTTGAGAGTGGTGTGATGAGAAGAAAGAAATGCGTCACGTGTGATGCTTCTAGGATTTCGAGACTAGGAAAAGGCACATCGGTCGGGAGGAGGGTGCAGGTGCTGCACGGATCGCTTGTTAACAAGCTCGATGATATCCAAGATCGAATCAGAAAGCTCCAAAGAAATGGTCGATAAGGCTTCAACTACGGTTGAAGTGAAAGTGTTCGTCGACGAGGCAATGGAGGTAGCAAAGAGTAGATCATCTCTGCCATCTGCATCGTGTCAGCGAGGGCTTGTGGAAAGGCAGGAACGGATTGGACAGTCCTCTTTCGTCCGCCGAGAGTAGCAGTTTTCAAGCGTTCGCTCCTTCCATCTTTTCGACGTGAAGGAAAGACCACGAAAGCACATCTTGTATCACTGCCTCATCTTCGACAATCCACCTCCGTCAATCCAACATCAACATCGACGCAACGAAAACACACCCTCCCACATCAAGAATGTCCCACCAACCAGTCCGCCAGACCTCCGACATCCCACCCATCTCAAACGACCCTCCCATCATCACCATCGACCTCATAACCTTCACCAGCGACGGCACACACCACTTCCCCACAGCCTCGTGCCTCCTCCCGGATGCCCAATACCTCCCCGTCCTTAGCGACGTCTTCAACATGCACGGCTACGGCGCCTTGACTCACAGTAAGTCCACCTCTTACCCTGCTCTCCTAACACGCCTCTTTACTGACGATTCGTGTCACCCAGATGGCAGTGTGAATTTCGTAAACAATTTGCCATTGGGTTATACGGCTTCGCATTTCATCAATGGGACTGGACATTGGTGTATGGGGGTTTGGGGACATCCTTGTGGTGGGATGTTTAGTTCGATGTGTGCGTTTTGTCCGCATGTGGTCAGTATCATCACCAACAGTCTGGGGGAATGTGGTTGTGAGCTGTGCGTTATTGTCACATCTGGTGCTGAGGTGTCTGAGGACGAAGGTGGTAGGTGGTGATGGAAAAGGTCATGAAGGCGTGGAAATTGTTGCTAAAGCAGAGAAGGCATGATGAGCACAAGGAGCAAAGAAGAAGTTGATGAAACAGACATGAACCTGACTGAGGATTAGAGGAAAGCCTCAGAGCAGGGTCATATTGCTCTAATTAGCAAAGCACATACACTTACTCGAATTTATGTTCTCCCGCCTGCCAATGGGCCTTGTTTCCCAGCCATGAAAACGCAGAATGATCTTTGATTTGCGTAATTGACCGGAAAGGTACACATGAACATTTATGTCCTTGGAGATCCATGCAGCCCTCGAAAACATCGCGCATTTCTAAAGGTCAAGCTCAAAGGATTACGGGAGACTCGAAAGCATAGTCTCGTTCCGGCTGCGACGTTCTCGACTCTGTACACAGATCAGCACGCAAGAATTCCGGAATTACGATTATGAAGATGACATGAGGGAGATGGAACGGTGTTTTCATTATTATTGTTGTCATCATGATTGCGTGTCTGGTAGACGGACGGCAATGTCGCCGGATTGTGTAATGTAGCGGACCCATGGCAAAGAAGGATATTGCAGCTGCAGGAGGTGTCAGTGGACGATCTATATTCTTGTGGTCTCCGTGTCTTACCTTGGGTTCGATGATCTTGAGATACCTGACATTGATGCCTGATGTGGTGAAGTAGGGGATCTGTATAAGGGTCAGTAATTGCCAAACGCAAGAAGAGTGGGGACAGACATACCTCGAATTTGACGTTGATGGGTCGCTTGCCCTTTCCGCGATCACCGACACCACCCATGCTTCCACCGAAGCCGCCCATCATACCACCACCTTTCTCATCATCACCACGCACTGAAGGCAAGCCAAGCTCAGCACGCATCAAGAACTCCTTGCCACCACCAAACTGCTTAATCTTCCAGACAATAGCGCTTTGCTCAGGCGCATAGTGTACGGAGCCGATGTTCGTTCGGAAGCGGGGTGTGTCGGCATCTTCTGGTACGGGAATGGAGATTTCGACATTGTTGGCGGTTGAGCGACGCTTGAACTGCGCCTTTGCCTTGAGCATGTATTCGATACGGCTGCCAGAGTGGTTTTCGACGATGCACTCGACCCAGATAAGAGGCTTGACTTGTGTGTTGAGGCGGTAGCTCATGAGCTCGAACTCGCCGTCCGGAGGGATGAAGCTGATTGTGCGGTCGTTCTCGAAGCGTGATAGACGGACACATTGGTGGAACTTGACATCTTCCATCTCGACAGCCTTGCCGCGAGTCGCGCGACCGGTGGTCTCGAACATGGCCTTGTCATTGAGGCCTAGACGCAGCTCGGGCATACCAGACAAATAACACTTCATCTTGACAGCACCCAGAATTTCAGAACGCAAGACACTGCCAGTAGATGAGACGAGTAGGTTGAGAGACTCGACGACATCCAGGAAGACCTCGTTCTTGCGGTAGCGAATGCCTTCCGAGCGCCATGAGACGGCGTTTGTGACTGCGATGGGTGGTCGTGCCTGCACTTCCAACTTGTGTGATTCCTGGGTGATGTATTCTTGCAAGATCTTGCTCTCTGTCGTTTGTGGGTGACCAAAGTCCATCATCTCATCGAGCAGCTCGTAGATGATGACGAAGTTGTCGCGGATACTCTCCTCCTCCAGCTCTTTGAAGTATTCGGTAAAGACCTCGACGATTTTGTGAAGGAATAGCAGGATCTCGGCGGCGTTGGAGTTGCGCTTGGTCAAAGCGAGGAGGTAGAGATTGTTGTGGCGGATGTAGAGGTAGTTGATGCCTTCATCGCTGAAGCAGGGGGGGACGGCCGAGCTCTCTTCTTCGGCATCTGAGAGGAGAATAGGGAACTTGTCGACGGCGCTCATGGGGATATCACCACGGTAGTTGCGCGCCAGGAGGGTCTGTCTGCCCGTCAATATGCGCTTGCAGTGTGATGAGTCGGATGGTGCATACCTTGCCCTTGAGGTCAAGGAAGAAGAGGGCCGAAGCCATGGTGTGAAGAGGGCGCTGTCGGTCGGTCGGAAGTTATTGTTCTGTGGTGGTGTGATGTTGGTCGGCCTGGCAGGAAGCAGCGACTTCCTCTGGCGTATGAGGGGTCAGAAATTAATTGGTTGCGTTGTTGCTATTGAGCTACGACGGCCCAGCCAACCTCAATGTTGCTTGTCCCCCTTCCCCACACTCTGGACTCTCGGCGCACGGGTCATCCATCTCGGATAATTCGCGGCAGTCGCGACCATAAAACTTCTCTCGCGCTTGCCAAATCTTCTCTTCCTTTCCTTCAACGCAGCCTTTTAGACAGTTCTTGCCGGCATCTGGTGCAGCTCCACGTTATGTGCGAGTCTGTGCTGTAATTCAATTGCTGGTTTGCGATCAGGTCGATGCGAAGACGGACAAGTGGTTCTATAAGAACTGGCTACGCATAATTCTGTTGTGTAGGCGGTGTCAGAAGATCCCGACATCTCAGATAATTAAGTATCTTTTTCAATTTGTGCAATAATTGCACGTACATGGTCACTCTTTGCAGCGTTCAAGAAAGATTCATCATGTTGTTTTGTTGTTTGTTTCTCTGTTGATCAAGCGGATCTATCTGCTCATGCAGTGTGCATGGGAGCAAATTCTTTGTCGTGGTGAGGAGCCTTCCTGATGATGCGTTCTCTCCCCCGGCTGCTGCTGTTTGCACAAACGGTCTGCTCAAGGCTCAAGGCCGTCGACTCCGCGTCTCCGCCGTCGTGCTTCTGCGCTTCGCTCTGCCTGAAAGGAGCGGCTACCTTCTCAGATGCTCGGCTTGACTCCAATCTACTTTGAGAGCTCAGTCGAGGGTGATGACATCCAGCACCACGTAGCTCTTCATCTCCCTAGCAGCTCCAAACATGTGGTTTGCAAGCTCAAACAGCACACGCTGCTGATCAACACCAAAAGCGCCTGCAACATCTCTAGCGCAGTCCTCGACGATCTCCGCAGCAGACTGCACAAGCGCACTCTTGCTGCCATCTCTCCAACTCATGATCTGGTCTTCTTCCTTCAGGACCAATTCATGGCCAACGTTGTCTTCGAGTGTGTACTCAAGATCGGTTTCTTCCATCTCCAGGATGGCGGAGAAGGCGGCGAGAAGATGGAATCTCATGTGGTCTTGAGAGGCGTGGTGGAGGCGGACGTCAGCGCGGAGGTAGGTGTACATGACACTGCGCTCTTTTGCTGTGTCGTGGTCGCTTGAGGAAGGCATGGTGGTTGCTCTTGCCTGTTGACATGCGTTAATGCTGAAACAACTTTGACTCAAAAACATCACCTACTTTGCAATTCTTCTGTCCGGACCAAGGGGATACAACGGTAGTTAGATGGTCAAATCAGTCCTGTGCAAGACAAAAATGCGGTGCTTTTACTGATGCGATGGTCAGGGCTGGTGAGGATGAGCTTCAGAACCTATCGATTTTTCAATTGCGAACGTCGATGCCAACACGACGAATTGTATTTGCGTGGAGATAACCACGAGTGAAAAACATTGAGACATTTTGAATTCTTCGGCACCCCGACAAAGACTTGGTAGAGACAGTATACATCACGTCTATGGCATGTTTCGATTGATTGTCATCGCCCTTCTGTCAGGTATGTGGATGTAAATTCGTTCCACACCATATCTTGTTCTAAGCAAACAAAACAAAACAGTGTCGCCCGCTGTTTGAGTGAATCATGCACCGTTCCACTTCGCAGGTATAAAGACAGCAGACTAAGACATCATCAGCACATTGGGGACGACAAAATCCAACGCCCCAATGGCTCCAACGGAAGCAAGCCAGCCATGCACGGCCACATCGTCAGCTTCCACAGATCGCTCGCTGCAGAACTCACAAGGCAACGATACGTCGGTATCCGGTCGATGAACTCCACGTCGAGGACGCAGAACCGGTGTTGGCGGAGCTGGTTCCTGGGACCTTCGTGCGTTGATTCCGTATATTGTCAAGATTGCCGACGAGGAGCGAGTGGCTCATAGTCTCACGGGCGTGCTTGGGCCAGAAGAGTGTATTGTTTCATAGCTCGAATTACATTGTCGGTGGCCATACGGTCGACACTCACGATACATATAACTGCATCATCTTAGTGCATGAAGTTGGTTTTGATCCCTTTTATAGATGGTAATCTGGTATGTCTTGCGGGTCTACGATGGTGTATCCGAGTATCGGTCCCCTTAGCCCATGATTGCATTGTCGAACTCCATGGTTCTTAGTCACAACAAGCCGCCGATTGGCATTGATGGGGGGGTCTGCTTTGATGGTTAATGACCCGCTTGGGTAGGGTACAAAGCACAAACCTGGGTCTAGTGGGAGCTACAAGTCCTCATACTCTCCTGGTCTTTCTGAGCTCTCTCTGAACTACTGAAAAGTGCCAGAAGCCATGTTGTGTTTGGACATATCTATTGACAGGGTCCGTCAAGTTTTGAATCAAACAGACAGCTGCCCACTTCCATCAACGTACCAACAAAGCCACGGACGGAGAGCAAGATTGTCCAGAGAAGCCATACTCCAAAGCCGGAAACTTCTTCACCACGCATTCAACTAGCTTCCGAGATTGCAACATCTGGGTATTTAAGCCACTCCATCTTGCAAAGCTCTCGCGACTACAACCGCCATCTACAAAACCATTCCTGCACGATGGCAGACCCACCTTCCAAGACCAAGCCTCGCAAAACCAGGGCCGGTATCTACCAAAGCATGCACAACTCAGGATACCAGAACTTCGACCTCAGTGACGACGACTTCTTCGACAGCGACGGCAACGCATCTCTCTGGCCTACCGCCAAAACCCGCATCTCTGACGCCGAATTCCTGAAACTCCTCAGTCAAGCCTACAACGCTCGCTCAGACCTCGTGAAACAATGGAGTAAGCTCTGTCTACATCTCCCACTAGGAGTTAGTGCTAATATTTTGGTGTGTAGGTGGACAGATCATCGTCTTTGAAGGCGGACCTCCCAAGGGATACGCTCTGTTCAGAACCGTTGATCTGTTTGTTCATGGACATCCTTCCGGCACTTACTTCAGATCAGTCAAGGGCTTTGTTGATCATGTACATGCTATCATGACCGAAAAGCTTGATACTTGTGGCTGTGTTGTGTGTGTTCCTAGGTAACCAGGACAGAGCAGTACAAAGGAGCATAAGTTGGTGGTTTACTAGGCCAATGAGACCAAATCAGAAAGCCAGATGGCGTTGGATGAAGAGAACGGGAATGACAAAGGGTTTTCCAAGCAGTCAATGATGTACAAAAACGATACAAACTCTCCTATGGTGGACTCCCAATGAACATAAAGACTGTCAAATCGATTCCAGTGGGCGTTTTTGCGTCTCAAAAAATTGCTGTGCACCTCGCAAGCATGATACCGCATTGTGAGAAGGTCAAAGAATCACGTGCACTGCTCTATTCACTCGGCATCAACGCCACCGTAAGTGCAACGCGACCGTGAGCGAGACGCGACGGTCGCGACTCGGGTCAATAGCAGCTCATCTTTTCTGGCTCGACTTCTTTCTTAGCGTGGCGTGGGATATAGGGGTGTTCGCGGAAGGCAAGCAGAGATGAAACTACTCGCACCAGCACGACGAAGCGGAAGTAGCAAGGACGCACCTCAGTGTTTGCGATACCTGGCCTCTTGGATCTGCATGAAATACTTCTCTCGGGGACCGAATTTGGTAGCATTGTGTTTACGGAAGCCACGCACAGTTGAAAAGCCTTTGATGTGGATTGGAAAGGAAGCTACATTCGACAGATCCACGTGCCAGAGACCTTCCGAGCTAGATCAAGAGAAAGAATGGCAACTGCGGAAGCCGCTAATAGGCTACGACAGAACTGCCGGAGCAGTCGCAGCCCTTGTTGCCATTTCCTTAACATCTCACTTCGCATTCTCTAGTCTAGCTCTTTCCTTGTCATGCTTTGTGCACTTTTCAAATCTCTTGCAGAAGAGTCGATTCATCATATAATCAATCAACCCACGCTTCCACTATTCCATTATCGCATCAGCGCAACCATCTATCCAAACCAAATCAACAAGATGAGCATGCCGGTTCGAACCTTCCACGGACCCAATCCTCTCATTCTCGACGTCGATCTCAGCACCTACAACACCAGCGATGGTACAGGTCAATCTCCCGACAACCAACTCAGACAACCCGATGCTCGATTGCTTGAGGACCTTACCACCGCTTTCAATAACGAAGGTTGGGGCTTCATAATCTTCGGTAAGTTATCTCATCGCTTTTGTTTTTCCCTGTCTGATCGTATACATCTAGGCAAGGTCGTGAAGTTTGTCGGTGGTCCTCCTACTGGATACTCCGAGTGGATCTTCTACGTACCTCACAGTTTCATCAGTGGGCATATCTATGGACATCCCAGTGGTCAATACTTCGAACTCATGGGCCAGTTCGTTATTCATGTGGTCGCGATCATCCGGGACGATCTCGCCAACTGCACTTGTAGGGTCTGCACTACGGCTGCTGCTGCTGCTGCTCAGACAGCTGCTGTTCCCTCTGCTCCTTCTGATACTTCTTATCATTCTGATCCTTCTGGTCCTGCTGCTTCTGCTGCTTCTGCTGCTTCTTCTGCTCCTTCTGCTCCTTCTGCCTGAACATGGTGAATTTGGTCGGACGACAAGACACTTCTAGAAGGAAAAGAATGCTTACAGGAAACAAAAGATCACAAGGTCATTGTTATTGTTACCCTGCGGCTGATTGAGCGTTAGTGTTCTGTCTGCTTTGCATGAACCGTTTTCTTTGTATCTCCGTACTCAGTTTGGGCATCCGGAATAACAACCCTCCTTTTTATCTTAGTCGAGCAGAAAAACATACAATTGAGCAACCAAGACTCTCCATCTGTACCTTCTTTCTTATGTTCTCGAGATCGTGAATCTAGGTTGTTTATAAGTGGTTTGTGTTCCTCTTCTGGAACCTCAGAAGCTATCACCAAAACTTCTCGTCGGGAGGGCTGACCCCAGGACCTCCGTCATCCTTATATCAACATCTTGGGAAGATCCAGTGAGGTATCTCCAGAGTTAAGAACTTTTATACAATTGTAAGTGGGCAAATTTCATTTATGAGATTGCCGGATACCTTCTGACTCTGGTAGCTTGCCCAGTGAGAGCTGACCCCTCCCTCAACCAACAAACTCAAGAGAACCATTGTTGTTCGTAATCATCTCATCCAGCCTGACCTCATCTCTATTCCACCCACCCCTACCATCTCCCAACTCAGCACGCAAAACCCGTCCTCCATCAACTAGATGCACATTCCTAGCGCTAGCCCTAAATCCACCATTTCTCTGCCACCTGAACCGTCCATCTGAGTTGGTCAACACCTCGCTCAGAGAGATACTCGAAAAATTAAGACTGCCATCCACACTCCTACATCTGGCGATCAAATCATTACCATCCTTATCCAGCGAGACATCCTCACTACTCGCCGAGAAATTGCCCCTGAACTGTTGTTGGGCGTGGTGGTGATTGCTCCCACCGCTAGAACCGCTGGAGCTGGAGCTAGAGCTGGAACTGCTGTCGCGTCTGTGCGGACGGCCGGCTGCGAGTTTCTCGGCCTTCTTCTTTTTCTTGTCCTCGGATAGGGTGTCTTGGAGTTTGTGGCCTGCGTAGGCTCCCCCCATTGCTCCGATGAAACCGTGGTTTAGTTTGTGCCCGCCGTAGGCTCCGAGAGCGCCGCCGGCTAGCGCACCTGTTAAGCCGCGGTCTTCTTCTGCGGTTGGCGGTTGGCCTGGGTAGGGTTGGCTGGGGTATTGTTGAGCTAAGGGGTATGAAGATGTGTCCGGGCCTGGATATGCTGGCGGTCCAGTCGGTGGGTAGGGTGAGTGGTTGCCATAGTTTGCAGCGCTGTCGGGGTGCTGGCTACTGTATCCGGCCGGAACAGTGCTGGGGTATGCTGGATATTCGTTGCCTCTGTTTTCCGGGTAGTTGGAAGTTGCTGGCGCATATCCTGAGGAGCCCTGATTATGTTCGCCATAGCTGGGTTGGTCCTGATGATATGGTCGCTGGTCCTCCGGACGCCATTCTTGTTGCTGGTGGTAGCCAGACGAGTCACCATATCCTCCGGACTCGTGGTATTGACTGTTCACCGGTAGTCCACCATACAGATTTTCACCGCCGTGTTGCTGATTCGCAGGTCCACCGTATGACTGCTGATTATTATGCTGCTCATACCCCGATTGAGCACCCTCATATTGCGGTCGCGAGCTGAACTCGCTATAGCTCTGGTACCCCTGATAATGATACCCTTGCTGTTGTTGTTGCTGATCACCGCCGTAATAACTTTGATTGGACATGCTCGCGAAGTTTGGATGCAGGAACAATGATTGATGAAAGCGTGGTGGCTTTCTTCTTATCGGACGTTGAGTGGGGCGCAGTTTGGAGGATTGCGGCTCAGCCACAGAACTAAGCCACACGGGCTCTTCGTGAGCTCCCCACCATCGTAGAATAAACATACCCGTAACAGACGAGGAAGAGATATCCGTAGAATTGCATGAGTAGTCAGTTCCGCAAACCATCATCTCTGTGTCCTCTGTGAGATTGCCGTGTTCCTGACTGGACAAAGCCCCTTGGATGAGAGGTTAGACCACTTCACCGATACCAGAAATCACCAGACTCGTGGAATTTGACAACATCTGCTTTGACAGACGCTTTTTCATGAAGAGTTGATATTAGGCTAAGCTACTGCGTGTGTAGGGAATTCAAGATATCTAGTGAGTCCTGGAAGCCACCTGACTGATAGCTTCTACAAGTCAAGTGTCGTTTCTGCAGGTCATAGAAACCTTGTCCACGAAAAGAGCGATACCCTTCTGAAAATTGGCTCCTCACAACTGCGTCAATCATTGTGCGATCTCACTCTTAATCTTCCAACGTCAGAGGGCTTGACAGGTGTTTAATCGATATACTTGTGGGACGTGCCAGAATGGTCAAAGAGAAAGAGCACAAACATATGTCACGGAGATGGCGAATAGTTTGCTTCCACGGCCCTTTGGTGTTGCTGATCTGTCAGACAGCAGCACATATACATTGATAACTTTACAGACATGATCGATCATAAATTCCAACATCAACATGGCTAATCCACCTCCCATCCCTCCTGTCGTTCTCAATGGTCACCTCCCTGTCCAGGATATCGATCTCAGCGATGCCCAGTACCCACGCGACGGCGTCATCTATCAGCCCACAAATCCAAACATTGTCAGAGAGCCAGACGCAGTGTTCCTCAAGAGTCTGACCCAGTCCATCAACAACAGTGTTCGTGTTTCTACACTTGGTAATTATCATCCTGGCATCCTGGCATCTACTTTCTTCCTGTTCTGCAGGCTGACCAATTCCAATTTTTACTAGGCCACCCCGTAAACTTCGTCAATGGCCCGCCTGTAGGCTATGGCTTGTTTACGGTTCATCGTCCACCGAGAGGCCATCTCTGCGTCTTCGGTCACCCTAGCGGTCGTGCCTTTCGCTCAATGGCTGAGTTTTCCGAGCACGTAGTCAGCATCATTCAGAACAACCTTGACAACTGTCCTTGTCGACTTTGTCAGCCTGGAGTGTGGAAGCACAATCAACTCGAGAAGCATCGTGCCAGTCGTGCTGGCGCTGTCAACCACCCATCCGCCTCCAGCCCCTCCAGCCCCTCCCGCTGCCCCTACTGCTTCTTGATGGAGTTCGTGCGAAGCTCATACTGAAAACGTGTACGAGAAAAAAGAGCAGTGATGATAAGGGGCTATTTGGTGAATGCTGTCGCGTCGAAACCGCAAATTTAAGAAGACCAAACTTGCCATGGAAGTAATAAAGCTTTGGTATGACCACAAACATGACACTCTTTTATGTTATCTCTTCTGTTCCAAGCTATGACAGACGGTGACATAATATGTTACTCGTACTACAAACTAGGTGACTCACCGTCGACGCGAAAAGGTTACCAGACTTACCACTTTCCTTGATCGAACTTGAAATCGTTACTTTTGTCCTCGTTAGACTGCAAGTTTCTGCCAAACCGTGATTTCGATTCTGATGAGGTCGCTAGAATTCCAATACATCGGTGAAGATCACTTTGGTGAAAGGAAGTGAAGACGCAAATACGGACATCAAAGAGCCAGAATATGTAAAGTGAAAGAGACAGACAGACTCCATGACAATGAACACCATTGCAGCTCGTGAACTTCGGCAAAGTAGCAAGCAGAAGAACTATATAGAAAGCGACATTGCTCCTTGAAAACCATCAGTCGCACCTTTTCATCACACACACTCATGATGGTCAAGTCTCCTCCCAAACCCGATACCAACAAAAAGATCAACACCATCCAACAAATCGACCTCAGTGACCCCAAATACAACAGCGATGGTCAAGGCCACCATCCCAAAGGTCCAGACTGGGTGCGCCAGCCCGAAGAACCTTACCTCCACTCTTTGACCACAATCTTCAACCACGGAAATCTGCTCGGTAAGTTTCACTCCCATCACGATCTATCGCAACATCCCACCTTCAATACTGATATCCCAACCACAGGCCACCCAGTCAACTTGATCAACGCACTTCCCGCCGGCTATTCTGTGTTCATGCGTGTCGAATACACCAGCACCAGCGAGCAAGATCCTGCTTTCCGTATGGCTTATGTGTTTGGACATCCCAGTGGTGGAGCTTTTGATTCGATGAGGTCGTTTTCTAGACATGTGCTTGGTATTCTTCAGGATAGTGTCGGTGTTTGCAATTGTCGTCTTTGTTCTGGGATTGGTGGTGGTGGTGCTGTTCAGAGTTAGGTTTTACTGGCTCCTGATGCGCCTGCTGCATCTGGTACTGCTTGAGGAAGTTGACGCGGAGGAAGTGGCGGCGAAATGAGTGGGAGGGTTGGAAGAAATGGGACACATGTGGATCGATAGCTTCAACGGTGGTTTCCAGTCCTCGATGAAGGATTGTGAGCATTATCTATCGCAGGACGAGTGACAAGAGCATCTTTGAGACCGGAGGGACCATGCAGACAGATTAGTATGAGTCGCTCTATCCAGGGTGGTTACCAGTGTTGGATTTCGTCTTGTTAAGCGAGCACAAAGTAAGCATCTAAGCAATCATTGGGTGGAAAAAAGTGGTTGAGGAGCTTGAGAAGTGGTGGAATGTTTATCATGTTTCATGTTGTGCATACTTAGGTCTTCACTCGTAAGCAACTACATTTGGCGTTATACCTCTCCGGTTCCAGTGCTCGTCTCCTGCAATAAAATCCGACCGCACAATCTTGGCACGATCGATAGTCTTGCCGTCTTTCTGTCTGCGAAGATATACTCCTTCAACAATGCCTTCATAGTAGATTGATTGACGAGAGCGTACCATTTCGAGCAATGATTGCTCGTTTAGAGTCTCGGGTACTTCGAGATCGTTGACTTGATATATGTTTGTTCCATTCAGCCTTTCGCTCAAGGCCTCACGGCTCAAAAAAATGCCGCGCTCCGTGTCAAAGAGATCGAAAGCAAGAAACATGTCCGGAAGGCTGGTGTAATGGATGGAATGTTTGGCAAACAGCCACTCGCCATACAGAATCCACTTGCCAGGTTCATCTACCTGCAGCACCGTGGTCAGGCCTTCATAGTGATCTTCCAACCATTTATCAAGTTTCTTGAATTGTGCGTGTGATTTGCTGTTGACGTAATGCGAGCGATTTTGTACTTTGAAGTTGCCGGAAGAATCAAGACTGATGCCAAGGTTTGCGCCGTCGACTTTCTCTTCAATAGTCAGAGTGATTGATGGGTCGGGAGAGTCAAGAAAGGCCTCGGCGTCTGAAGAGGTCAGAATAAGATCGTCGCGAGTCGCAGAGCCAGCGTTGTAAAGATGTCTTGTTCGAGGAAACTTGTGAATGAAGGGCCTCTCTGCGGGCGTGCTTGCGGTCGTGGTCGTTCCGGTTGTTCTGGCGGAGGATGATTCGTTGGGCGATGCCTCGGCTGGCCCAGTGGCTGCATGATTGATGTCGCCCTTTGGAACACCAAGTCTTAACAAAAGGTCAGAAGCCGCGACGCTCGATGATACTCTCGCGATGCAAGCAAACTTTTCTTTCTTGCTCGGCTTTACGAAAGTTTTCGTGAAAGAATGGACAATCTTTTTCGCTCTCCCTGGCGCTATCGTGGGGTGATTCGTTCGCGCATCAGCTCTCCTTACACAAAGTTCGGAGTCGACATCGAACCAGACACATAGTGCGTTGGTTGGATGGAATGCATGTGCCAACCACTGTTCTCTGTCTTCGACGTATGGGTTGCATCTATCAATGAGTATCTTGCGGCCGCTGTTCATGGCATTGGATAAAGCATTCAAGCAAGCCGTGCGACTACCCAGCTCGTCTTGAGATATGACAGTGTACCCAAGTATTGTAAGATGTGATGCAAAAGTGCTCTTACCAGAGCCAGGTACGCCACAGCAAACGATAATGGAAGGGGCTTTGGGGAGCTTCCCTTCAAGCTCGAGTGGCGCCTGTGACTCCTGAATGGCCGGCGAAGTCGCGGGAGCTGGTACTGCCTGGCGTCCGCTGATGAGGTATTGGGCGTAATCTCTGACGAATTTTTCTTGCTCAGCCGTCTCGATACTACCGGGTCGCAGGTGGCGTAAGAGTTTGATTGCGTCTCCAGGGAAGATACGAACTGCCTGCTCAGAATCATGACTTGTACCAGTAGCTCCAAATCCTCGGGCCATGAGATAGCAAGCAGCGAATGTTCCGGCACGGCCTTTGCCACCTCCGCAATGAACCAATGCAGCTTCCTCTATTGGCAAGATATCGATACACCCGATGAACTCGTCTACCTGCTCGACTGTCGGAGCCTTGTAATTGCGTACAGGCATGAGAACGTTTCGACAAGATGTGTCAGCGAACCACTCTGCTAATAGGGGCTCTTCTTCGGTCAATGTCACCACTAACGTGATATTTTGTCTTACTAATGCCGTGATGTCTTCTTTGCATCGTGGTGTGCTCATTACCGCCAGACGAAAAGGCAGCAGCCATCTGAAGAATCTGGGTAGTCTGTAAAGCTCCCCTTCCAAAGGAGTAAACACATCCTGATTGGAGGCGAGCGAGAGTAGACTTGGAATCAAGGTTTCGATGTCTTGGTCTCTACTTGTGGTGATTTGTTGCTGGACCAAGCGGCGTAGCTCTGGATTTTGAAAAGCCTTTTGACATGCAGAGTAGAGAGGCCGATTGTGTTTCCAGTCCTCGATTTCGCCATCGAGGAAGAATAATCCGAATTCAGTATGCTCGGAGCAGCTGACTAGAGCGGCCACGCACTGAGAAACAATTGCTTCACGCCCGTCGGGTAGTAATAGATCTGCTGCTTGAGCATAGAGACACATCGCTCGTTTGGCTTCCAGTGGCAGATGACAGCACTGTGCTGCACGCAGCAATGCGGAGACGTTTCCAGGGTGTGTATCCAGATATTCACAAGCGAGTACCGAACTCTCGCTTTTGCCAGAGAGTTTCGATAGCAGACGCCAGACAGTGTCGAAAGAGATCTCCGACAAGCAAGAGGTATGGAATCTTGCGACGAAACGAAGGACCTCCAACATAGACTGTTGGTGTTCAGCCTTCTTCGCCAGTGTAGCACAACTCCGCACAATCAAGTCTATATGATCTGAGTCCAAATTCTTGCACCGCGTGATGGAATTGACGCCCTTATCGATGTCGTGCTTATCGTCAGATGTCAAGGTGATGTGGAATTGCTTGTTCGAAAGTCCCAACTGATGTCTGATATTATTGCCTTGAGGCCAGAAGAGCACGTTAAAGCCAGTCGAGCCATGTATCGCAACACCTAAATCGATTGGGTCTTCCAGTAATTGAGGTGTGCTAAGAAGCCGTTCGACAATTTTGCTGATTTGATGAGGCGTGTCAACTGAATTGTTGAGCTGTTGAGATTCGGCTTTTGTGAGAATCGTAACGTGGTATGGATATCTCGGTCCCGATATTGTTGGTGGGGGTGATGACCGAGCGATGTTGTCGACGTGGTCTCCTCGCAGCACCACGCAACCCAGTGTCTTGACCAATTCCAGATGCATGATTGAGCTCGTCGAGACCACGTTTGGTCTAGAATTGCAGGATGTTATGAATTGGTTTCAATTGAGTTTTACACAGCGCCCGAATGTTTTATTACAAGTTTGGTGAAGGCGGTGAGCCAAGAAATCTGCCCCGAGTGAGTCAGTCAACACCGCAGTGCGTCAACACCGCAGTCCATTTTCGGAAGCCATTCAGAGCGAAGACATTGCTCCCCAAGTTCTACCGCCAGCATGGAGAAATGAATACTCCTGTCGCGGTCTGCAATAGATGCGCTGTGAGCAGGTACTCGTATGTTTGTCCAATCGGTGTTGTGACGCGACGCCGCGATTTGCATGACATCGGGGACAGGATCTGAACTGCTGCCCTAGCTCTCTGCCTCTTCTCTGGCCGTGCCCTTAGGAGTCAGCATGTGCGTTACTGGAACAGTTCGCCGCAGAGATGAATGAATCAATACGACCGGCAGACACAAACCCAGTGTGAACCAACACGGCACATTCTCACAGACACACACGCTCGAGCGGCTTCGGCGCGAGAAGCTGCGACGTCGAGAGAACACACCAACCCATTCAGAAGCGCGTTTCGAAGCGCAGGATTGATCGATGAGAAAAAAAACGGTGATCATATGAGAAGGCAACACGGAGTACTGTTGCTGTCATCCAAATACAGGCTCGATTTTGCTTCCGACGAATGATCGGAGGAAGTTGGTTCCGCAAATCTCGGGACCAAATTGCTTCCGGCAGCTTTCCAACTCAAACTGTTCAACTCGCTTTGTGAGCAGCTTCGTAATTTGAGAACTGGATCATGTCAGCAATTATGGAAACCAATAGGAAGACAAATTTGTTGATAAGTATCGAGGCGCGCTGGTCCAATCTTCTAACCATATAGCAACAACAATCACACCTTTCACACTACAACCAGACCCTCTCCCATCAACCAATCCATCAATCAATCCATCCACATGGTCAAAGTCGCAATCGCTGGTGGTCGTGGACATCTGGGTGCCACTATTGCCGAGATCTTGACCCATGACTATCGTCATGAGTACATCGTCTTGTCCCGAGGAGCGCCCAAGAACGAGAAAGAAGTCGAAGTCGATTACGATGACATCTCCGCCGTCACTGCCGTTCTCGAAAAGCACGAGATTCACACCGTCATCTCTACCATGCTCGTAATCTCCGAGCCTGCCGCAAAGTCTGAGACGAACCTTGTCAAGGCTGCTGCTGCCTCCAAGTTTACTGAACGTTTCGTTCAGAGCATTTGGGGCGCGCCTGCTCCTGCTGAGTAAGTCTTTCCATTCTGTTTGACGTTGATTGGCGATTGATGAATTGGAACCAGAGCAGCAGCATACATGCCCCATATTCCTCTCCGCCAGGGCGTACAGGACGAGCTCCGCAAGACCAATCTTGAATGGACCCAGGTTCACAACGGCTACTTCATGGACTACTACGGCCTCCCCCACTTGAAGTCACACTTGACCCCTCCTCCCTTTGCTATCGATGTCGACAACAAGGCTGCTACAATCCCTGGCTCTGGAGATGACAAGATGGTCTTCACCTACACCTACGACGTTGCCAGATTCATCGCCGAGGTCTTGACCCTGCCCAAGTGGGACGAGATTACAACCATCGTCGGTGACCGCGTTACCCTGAACGAATTCGTACAGCTTGCCGAGGAAGCTAGAGGTACGCCTGTATCAAGCTCGATGTTGTATGATACCACACTAACGACACTTCCTCCAGGCACCAAGTTCAATGTCGTTTACGATGACATGGATAAGCTCAAAACTTTCCAGACTTCCGAGTTGCCCTCTCACGCTTCCATCTACCCTTACTTCCCCAGGGAGAAGTTGCAATACATGTTTGCTGCTTTCGGTATGTGGGTTGTCGGTGGTTACTTCAATCTGCCTAAGGACAAGGCTATCAACCACAAATTTCCCAATATCAAGCCTTTGTCGGTCAAGCAGATGTTGGAGACTTCTTGGCAGAATAGATGAAAGGCACGGATAATAGTATGTAGTGTAAAGAATCAGTCTACAGATATCGAAACACAGCTTTACTCCTTCTTGTCTGCAAGCTGCTTGCGTACCAATTGCACCACCTCCTCTCTGATATCAACTTCTCCATCACGCACCTTCAACTCTTGATTATCAAGATGTCTCCAAACCTGAAGACCTCCAAAGAAAGGCGTCATCAAACTATGCATATACTCAGTCGATCCATAGATACCCTCTTCCATATTCGCCAACGCCGCTTTACGGACTTCGCTGGTCGAGTACGAGGTCCTCGCCCAAGAAACTCCGGTCTCCTTCTCAACGACGTGGAAAACATCTTGCTGTGTGAGCACACCATCGGCAACGTGGTAGAATTTGTTCGAGATGAGCGATGGGTTTTCGAAAAGCGAGATCACCACTTTGGAGAGGGTGTCCAGGGTGGTGGTTGGGAATGGGTTGATCCCATTGTCAGGAAGGCAGGCGGTTTTGTTTGTGAAATCGAAACCGAAAATGCCATTAGCGAAACCTGCTTGCGTCAGAATATACAAGTATTACAATTGGGAAAGGAGTAGCCAACTTACCGAGCTCAAATAAAACGCCCGGGTAGATGACGCAGAAATTCAATTTCTTTTCCGCGGCACGGCATAATAGGTAATTGTGAGTGACTCGCTTTGGCGCCAATACCATATCAGTGGGTAGAGTTGGCCCATGTCCGTCTTGCACACTGCCCATTCTACCAGCTGTATCCGGTGCCCATTCTGACGGGATGAAATACTTGACACCTGCATCGATTGCTGCATTCACAAGGGCGATTTGCTTCCTGTCGAGCTCGTTTCCCGGCACGAAGCTGGTGAATGCAATTACGATATCCTGGCCTTGAAGGTGCTCAACAAGTGATTTGTGGTCGTAGTAGTTGACTTGGTGAATAGACTGGACGCCCTTTGGGATGTTGGCGTAAGAGGAGATTTGGTTGCGGACGAGTAGTTTGATGTTGAATTTTCCTGTCGCGGTGATTCTTGATAGCATTGGAAGACCCATTGGGCCGGTCTGTAGTAAGCTTGTTAGGCTGTTTCTCTCGAATTGTATATCACAAGGTACTTACTCCAACCCAGACAATATTCTTGAGACCATTCATTGTATACGAAAGTACTCGACAATTTTGTGAGGAAGTGGAAACAGCTTGTTTGTGGTCTGCAAAAGAGAATACAAGCAAGAGAAGGATATATGTAGTAGAAGCGAGGTAGATGCCATACTCATACCTCTGTTGACTAAACATCCGAGGATGGATTTGATGATCAATGTTGACTAATCAAAAAAAAAACACAACTATTACAGCTCCAGCCATGCAACACCGACAATATCAACCGCATCAAAATGCAAGAGCGTATTCGAAATTGAGCAAATGTCCAGTGAGAGTATGAATCATTTGTGCTCTCACTGGCCAACCTCACTGATCTAAAAATCTTCCTGACTTTTGACGTGTATAAAACCCAGGTGCTGTGCTCAGGGGAGCAGTGATGATTTGCAAGCTCTAAGAAGAATAAATGCAGCATCCCAGCCACACAACACTGCTGCAAATGTCACATCAAAAGGCAAGAAGGAATTCAGGATTGAGCAGATGTCCAGTGAGAGTCCGGATTATTTGTACTCTCACTGGAGGCTCACCTATTTCCGAAAAACACTGTGCATTTTGACGTGCAGAAACCACGAGTGCTGAAGGCAGAGAAGCAGCAAGATATGGAATGATACAGGGGTTAAAAATGCTGCATCTCAGCCATCCGGCACTGCTGCAGATGTCACGTCAAAATGCACGATGTTTTTCAGATCAGTGAGGTTGACCAGAGAAAGCGTCAGAGATTCGAGCTCTCAGTGGAGGTTCGAGAAAATCTCAATTGCATTGTGCATTTTGACGTGGATTATGACCAGGTGCTGAATACAGGAGATCAGTCACGACCCCTGATGATAGAACACCAGATATAGGCGCATCCCAGCCATCCAGAACTGCTGCAAAAACTGCATAAAAATGCACGATGGTTTTCGGATCAGTACGATTGGCCAGAGAGAGCGACAAACATTTAAGCTCTCCGTGGAGGTTCAAGCAGATCTCAATTACACTGTGCGTTTTGATGTGCATCAAAACCAGGTGCACTGCGCAGGGGAGCGGCAAGAAATGCTACTTATCGTCGTTATCCTGTCAGTCCAGGGATTTCTTTCACTCGCAGGATAACTCGTCGGTCACTTTTTTGGAGCTTCACTGTCATTTGAAGGCGGTCAGTGCTTAAGGATGTTCTGCCACGGCGGGCCGAAGTTACTCCATCGCGTTAGCGCGTCTTTCTAGTCAAATAAAGCGTATATCAACATGGCAACCACTACCATCAAGTGGCAGCTTAATGCTGCTGTCGTTAACGATGGCATTTTTAATGCCACGTTCCCCATGAACGCCACTATCAACTACACCTATGTTGATATGGTGCCCACCCTCCTTGCTCTTAGCAGAGCATTCAACCGCACACCCGAGTATGTGCAGGCACTAGGTAAGTTCTGGTATTGCGCATATCATATCACAGCTAACAGATACGTTTAGGCGGGCATAAGGTCGAGTTCGTCGTCGGCCTGCCTAGCGGCTACATGCACGCAGAGCACCCAAGCGCCTGCCATCCTATCAAGGAATTCTTCGGCCACCCTAGTGGTAAACACTTCGCCTCCGCGCGTGATTTCATTGAGCATTGCGTGTCCCTGATGGGCATTGGCGGCTACGGCCTACACAACTGCGCCTGCAAGCTCTGCTAAAGAAGGTATGTGGAGATATCTGTACTAGAGATAGCATCAGTATGGCTAATATATCATGCAGCATCTTCAAACCCATCTCTTCCGACCTCCTACGACGCAGTAACACGTCATTCTCTCTCGCACATCAGGCCACTACATCGCTATAGACAGCGCGCATCGTGTCAACAAGGCTGGTATCGCTAGGGCCAGGCCCGAAGTTGTAGGTGCTCGGCACCATACAATCGGGTGCTAGCAATGGGGTGCTTGGGGGGCGCTGTTCGGATTGAGCGAATACATTAGCAGATGCGGCCTGACAAACCGCATCTAGCTTAGGAAGATTGGTCAAGAGAGCTTGCGCAAGCAGCCTATGGCCGGGAGAGCACGAGAAAAGGAACTGGCGAGCATTAGCGAAGAATAAGCAAGAAGAATGAACAGATGACATACCCGGACAGCCTCGTAATGCGTACTTTGCTCCCCCATGACAGCACCTCTGGCTACCTTTTCTAGTATCGTGCAGCCGTTCAGAAGCCGTGTAAGATCGCAGCCTTTTTTGTACTTCAAGGTCTCCAGGAAGCGTACGAATGAGCTTATAGCTTTGACGTTTGCCAATGCATGCTCAGAAGCAGGTCGGGCTATTACGTTCGACGTGAGCTCTATGGTAGCAGCGAACATATCTTGTAGTGGTTGCCTGGCTTTTTTTAGTTACTCAATGAACTTGTATTTGACCGACAACTTACCAGATATACACGAAAGGTATTGAGTTAGAAGAGCGGATCAGATCAAGAATACACCGTGCAATATGGGCGCGTTGTTCTTCTGTCCCTATCTGATTTGACTCTTGTGGAACTGTGGATTGTTCGACCAGTGTACGAAGGCGTGTCACACAGTCATAATATGTAAGATGGAGTATGAGGATTGATAGGTCCAACACCATGATAGTACCTTCCGGACGATAGTCTATCGGTAGTTCCATCGTCCAGGTGGAGACTCGACCTTGCATGGAAAGGATGAAGTCTTGGGCTTCCGGACTGCGAAGAGCCTGCTTTGTCGAGATGGCCAGATAGCTGTATATCTCTGAGCGGATGGCTGTGATCTTGATCATCAAATCGAACACGTTCACACTCTGTTCTGTGCCAGAAATCTTGAAGTAGCCGAGTCGATCGGCTGGTGCTTGGTCGGGGATGCCGGCTTCGATACATCCAGCGCTCAATATCAAAGGTTGATTGGCTTTGATCCTTATAAAGGCATCGAGAACGAATACAATCCAGATCAAACGTTTTCGTTGTTCAGACTCTGCTTGAGGCATCCCAACAAAGTGGCTTTCCTTATCAAGACCCAACAGACGCGCCATATGAACGCAGGTAGAGGAGAGCAACATCGCCATCCTCAGATCTGTAGTCCTACCCAAGTAGGCAGCCATAGCAAGCAGCACTTGGAGACCCAGAATGCTGGGCTCGGATGACATGATGTCATCATATACCGAGAAAGCGTTCTTGAAGAAAGCCCATGAGAACTCCGAAACCTTTTGGAATCCATCATCCGTAGATCTGGACTGCATGGTGGTGGCTATGATCACATTTATGCAAGCCCACCACAGCGGATCGGGCTTGTCACTTTTCATCATCCCGCACCGGCAAAGCATCCTTAGAGACGGGGGGTGAAAGATCGGTAGGAAGGCATTCATGTCATCAAGATAAACCTCGACCATGCTGAAGACCTCATAAGTTGGGGGTAAGACCATGAATGTCTGCATCCGTGGTAGCCTTTGGACCAGATTGTCTCTGAGAGCATCGACATCTTCCTTTGTGACATGAGCACCCGGTATTGACGGGGGCAGCCCCGAAAGTAATGATTCCTTGTTATTTACTGGCTTTCGGACTGGCTCCATAGTATGAATAGGTGACGGCCAAGTCTCATTGTCTGTGGCCAGGGCCTGATGGTTTGCATCGCTGATGCCGTTGCCATCTGTAGAAAGCGTAGGGGCAGGCATTGGAAGACCGCTGGCAGCTTCGCCAGATCCAATTCTGCGCGATTGTGTCGCATTAGCTACAAGTAGGGCTTCCATCTTGGCCAGACGTTCTTCAAGGGACCGAACGTGTTCTTTGCTACAACATACATCAGCTTACGATCAACCGACTACAGACGAGGGATACAACGTTTTGCCTTTGCCCCTTTTTCCGACCTCTCCATAAACACACTCCGCATCTTGGTTCTCACATCTCGTGCATGCTGGTTGTTTGCCATCGCATCTCGTCTTCTTTGCTTTGCATCGATCACAGGCTCGCTCAATGCGTCGTCGTTTCTGCGGCCGAGATTGCTCAGCATCTGAGCAGGAGTCTCTCGAAGAAGGCATGATCATCTAGGAATGGTTTTCCAAAAGATCGCTTGAGGGAAGTCGCAATGGGTGGCCGTTGAGCGAGATCAAGAAGGAAAGCTGTGCAGCCAGGCTTTCAACGGCGGCATTCGAGCCTCAGTGGGAAGCTATACATCTGGTCGATAGAAGCTCAGAATGTACAAGAATTCAGAAGAGAACAAATGGCCAACAGATATCATATGTGCCCGATGTGGTTGTCAAATAGGTGCGGAGACCCAAAACGGAGAAAGCTTCCTCCCGGTATTCCGCCGAGGTTCAACCGTTACATAGATACACAAATTTACTCAGAAAGCGACGAGAATTCCGCCGACGCTGTCAAGTCACGAGCAAAGGTACCTGGAAGTAGATTGGCCTCAGACTAAAGACGCCTGTCATGGTGCATGCAACTGATGACCATCTTGTATGACAGTGAGCACCGGATTTTGTATCTTACAGGCCCAATCATCCCTTGTGCTGGAAAATGAGATCTACCTCCTCGTCCAAGGATGAGAGAATGTGCTCGGGTCCGTATTCTGGCTTCCATCCAATCTCGACGCCATGCTTTGCAGTCAACAAACACGCTCCACCGAGCTGAAAAGCAACCATTGCTTTGTCACAACCAAGTCCCTGCGCCATCTCTTCAAGTGCGGCGCCATCTGCTTGGTGAACGGTGTCATCATGAATGGCCCCTCGCTTGTACATCGCTTTGGCGATACCGCTGTAGATGTCTTCCCATGCTACGCTGCCAGGGGATGCAAGATAGTATCCGTTCTTACCATATCCTTGTTGCCTGCCCGATACGATGTTGCGCAGAAGCTGGAATTAAAGAGCGGTGTTATCGACAATGTGGCATACCGGCCACGTCTAGGAACCGGTCAGTAAAGACCACAAGTATATTGAGTGAAACTCACAGGACGACCTTGATCTGCCCTGTAGACCTTCTTCGCTGCTTTGGCGGCATCGACAACTGCAACAGTTTGAATCGAGATCTTGTTGCCGAAGCCTTCTCCTTTGCCATCTACCATGTGTGAGTACTGGTATTCAATGCCGACTCTCGTCGAGAGACCCACAAACGATACACGGCGCAAAGACATAGCCTTGTACGCCCAGTGATTCCGAGAGCTCAGTCACTGTAATATTGGTGTCAAGCAACTACAGTCGTTAGCTGAGTACAGAGTTGAGAAGAAGTCAATCTCTACTGGCTGCAAAAAAGGGATAGGAGTGTGTTGTGCTTTGTGGATGCCATGTAGGTTATCGTTGTCCGCGAAAGGCTTGTCGATTGGGGCGCCCATGTGCGAGGAGAAAGCTTTCGCTCCAGTAGTCTTCTTGTGGTCAGCACACTAACCAGAGCCTCGCAAAAACACGTCACATACGTGGAGGAGATGGACGTTCCGTCCAGTGTTGTTTTTCAACTCGGCCAATGCCTTGATAAATGCGACGGCACTATCTGCCTTGAAAGCATCATGGAGTGAGAACACAACATTGATCTCATGCTTGAGGACTGCTTCTCTGACAGCAGATTCCTCATAGGCATCAAATGTCAAAGGTTCAGCACCATACTGCTTCACGGCTTCTGCTTGAGAATCTTTTCGGACCAGCGCGTAAAGCTTAAGAGCCGGGAGTCCGGCTGATTGGAGACGATTGAGGAGGGTGCCTCCAAGGTAGCCGGATCCGCCTGTAATAAGAACATTGTAACTCATATTGAAAGACGACAGACTTCAAGCACTATTCGACAGTAATGATATGGGAAAAAGGTAGGAGATGCACACAATGTGACATCAATTGATGGCATTCCCGCTTGGTAAGCTTCGTGATCGTCATTATTCAGCAGCATCGATTCTGGCCGCGACTTCCCAGCGTCGGCAGTCTGGAAACAAGCAGCGGTCCTCCGAGGTGCTTTATCTTAGATCCTCGTAAGCTCTCGTGAAAGTGCTCGGCGAAAGAGTCTTCACTCTGTGAAAAGGCAGCGATTGTGAGCTCTTGGAGCCGGAGGAATTGGGTGCGGGGAAGGTGCAGCCGAGGCCAGCCAACCAATTTACGCGACACGCGCAGCGACGCGTTCGCCCAAAGGCAAATCGTTTGTTGCAACAATTCTTGATACCAATTCATCAGATTCATCAAGACATTGTCTGTTGCGCGCTTGTTCTTTTGTGCCTCTGAATTACGCTCCGATCACTTTCCAAGTCTCATCATCAACACAAGGTCACCCGACCATCCATATCACCATGGCATCAAGACCGGAGCTCAAAGTGGATGACGAGTATGGCTTCATCAAATTCTTCAAAAACCTACCGGGAACAAATGACGATACGATACGACTCTTTGACAGAAATGACTACTACACAGCACACGGTGATGACGCTAAATTCATCGCCCTGAACCAATACAAGACAACCTCGGTAATCAAGCAACTCGGCCGCGATCCTGGACTTGAATCCGTTACTCTTTCACAAACAGTATTTCGCAACTTCCTTCGTGAAGCACTCTTCCGTCTCGGAAAGCGTGTTGAGATCTGGGAATCCGCGGGCAAGAACAAATTCACTCTCGCCAAGCAAGCATCGCCAGGAAACCTCCAGGATGTCGAAGATGAGGTTGGTAGCTCCATGGAAGCTGCCCCTATCATCCTTGCCGTGAAGGTCTCGGCAAAAGCATCAGAAGCGCGCAACGTCGGTGTATGCTTCGCCGATGCCAGTGTACGCGAGCTTGGAGTGAGTGAATTTGTAGACAACGACATCTACTCCAACTTTGAGAGCTTGATCATTCAGCTCGGTGTCCGAGAGTGTCTTTTACAGTATGACGGCCAGAAGAAGGATGGTGAGCTTGCCAAACTACGAGCCATCGCAGACAACTGTGGATGCGCCGTCTCAGAACGACCATCGGCCGACTTCAGCAGCAAAGACATCGAGCAGGACTTGAGCAGGCTGCTGCGTGACGAACGCACTTCGACATTACCGCAAACCGAACTACGACTGGCCATGGGAGCCTCTGCCGCCCTTGTCAAGTATCTGGGCGCCATGTCAGACTCATCAAATTACGGCCAATACCAACTCTACCAGCACGACCTGTCACAATACATGAAGCTAGACGCCTCTGCTTTGAAAGCACTCAATCTCATGCCTGGCCCTAAGGACGGTTCAAAGACGATGAATCTGTACGGTCTACTCAACCACTGCAAGACACCCATCGGAAGCCGACTACTCGCTCAGTGGCTCAAGCAACCACTAATGAACCTGGAAGAAATTGAGCGCAGACTACAGCTTGTCGAGGCTTTTGTCAACGATACTCAGCTGGCTGAATCAATGTCATCCGATCACCTCAAATCTATTCCAGATCTCTACCGCCTGGCCAAGAAGTTCCAACGCAAGAACGCCAACCTCGAAGACGTTATCCGAGTCTACCAAGTCGCCATCCGCATACCTGGGTTCATTGGTACCCTTGAGGCAGTCATGGACGAAGAGTACAAGGACCCTCTCGACAGAGAATACACCAACAAGCTGAGAGAATGTGCCGACGCTCTTGGAAAGCTGCAAGAGATGGTCGAAACAACGGTCGACCTCGACGCTCTGGAAAATCACGAATTCATCATCAAGTCTGACTTCGACGAGGGACTTCGTGTCATCAGAACAAAGCTCGACAAGCTTCGATATGGCATGGAGAAGGAGCATGGTCGAGTTGGCGATGACCTCGGCCTCGACACTGAAAAGAAGCTCTTCCTTGAGAACCACAAAGTCCATGGCTGGTGCTTCCGTGTGACAAGAGCCGAAGCTGGCACAATCCGCAACAAGAAGCAATACCAAGAATGCTCAACTCAGAAGAACGGCGTCTACTTCACCACAACTACGTTGCAAGCAATGCGCAGAGAACATGATCAATTATCCGAGAACTACAACCGTACTCAGAGCGGATTGGTTCAGGAAGTTGTCGGTGTAGCTGCTTCCTACTGCCCTGTTGTCGAGAAGCTCGCTGGCATTCTCGCACACATGGATGTGATTGTCTCATTCGCTCACGTTGCCACTCAAGCACCTACACCATACTGCCGACCTAAAATGCACCCTCGGGGTACTGGAAACACAGTCCTCGTTGAAGCTCGTCATCCTTGCATGGAAGTCCAAGACGAAATTACCTTCATGGCCAACGATGTCACTCTCAAACGCGAGGACTCCGAATTCCTTGTCATCACAGGACCCAACATGGGCGGCAAGAGTACATACATCCGCCAAATCGGTGTCATTGCTCTTATGGCTCAGATGGGCTGCTTCGTGCCTTGCACTTCCGCCGAGCTTACTCTTTTCGACTGCATCCTCGCCCGTGTCGGAGCCAGTGACAGTCAGCTCAAGGGTGTCTCCACCTTCATGGCCGAGATGCTCGAAACAGCAAACATTCTCAAATCTGCAACAAAGGAGAGTTTGATCATCATTGACGAGCTTGGCAGAGGTACAAGCACGTACGATGGTTTTGGTCTTGCTTGGGCCATCAGCGAACACATCATCAAGGAAATTGGTGCCTTCACACTCTTTGCGACACATTTCCACGAGTTGACAGCATTGGTGGACACATACTCTCAAGTACAAAACCTGCATGTCGTCGCAGATGTCAGTGATGGATCCACGGCAGACTCTGCACCTCAAGTACTGCTCATGTACAAAGTCGAGCCTGGCATCAGCGACCAAAGTTTCGGTATCCACGTGGCCGAACTCGTCCGCTTCCCACAAAAGGTCATCTCGATGGCCAAGCGCAAGGCAGATGAGTTGGAAGACTTTGCCGGCAAAAACGAAGACGCAAAGTCAGAGCTCAAGAATGCAAGCAAGGAGGATGTCGCAGAGGGCAACAAATTGCTCAAAGCATTGTTGGTCAAGTGGAAGAAGGAGACGGAAGGACAAAACATGGATGGCAAGGAGCAAGTCAAGAGACTCAAGACTATGGTTGCGGAGGATGAGGCTTTGAGGGCAAACAGGTTCTTTGTGGGATTGAAGGGATTGTGATGGTAATGCTGATGCTGGTGTACATGATTTGCTTTCTTCTGTAGCGATATTGCTGCTTCCCCTCAAATGCAGACTACACCCCTTTTGTAGCAGATTAATCCGTTCTACTGGCTTTTTATCGGACTTCCACATCCCTCGGACGATTTTCCTGCCTCCGTCGCTGCTTCTTTGATGCACAAACACAGCCAGGAAAGATTGCTTTTAGCAGAGAGAGTCGCGAAGAGTATGTGAGCCAGGTGTGGGAGGGGCAGTGCAAAAAATGCAGGTACGGTGTGCTCCTCCCGACGAACGGCATCTTGCCATTTGGCCCACTCTTGTGCATGTGAGCGACCGGCAATTGCTAGTAGACTACGATGGAGGTTACAGTAGAGCATCGTTCGCCCTGATGCTCATCGCTGTAAATGTTCAAGGAACGTTTCTCACTTTGGATTCGCGATATCTATGAACCAGCCGTTATGCAAACCTGTCGTCATGATCTAGTATGATGCTTTTGCATTTTTCTCATCTCCCACCATTTCCACCTCCTCTTCAACTTCCCGATGCGGCGCACTTTCGATAACCACATCCTCGATCATCCCCGGCACGGTGTATTGGCTCTTCGCTGTAGTAAACCAGGTAATAGTTGCGATTACCATAACCACACCCACAGCAGCAGATGTGTAGTTCATATTTTCCGAATCAACCGGGCTTATACTGGGGAAATTGAAGGTTATGGAGGTGAAGAGTAGATATACCAACGCCATGATGTTGATGGGCATACTCCAGCGACCTAGACTCCACGGACCTTCCATTTTTGCTGCAGCGGTTGAGGCGGTGAGGGGTGCGATTACGCGGAGGAGGATTGGTATGGCGTATGAGACGTCTGTGGTATGTCAGGATTGAACGAGGTCGATGAGGAAAATTGATCGACTTACAAAAGCCTTCGGTGGCGATGGAGACGACGGTGTTGAAACCGGTCACGGTGCCGAAGTAGATGGAGTTTAGAGCGATCTGCACCACGAAGGTCAAGAGGATGCCGTAGATGGGCACTTGTTTCTTGGGGTGGACTTTGCTCAAGGTGGAGGAGAAAGGGAGACCACGATCTCTAGCAAAAGCGTACTGTGACATATTTATCAGCAAAGTACTTCTCAAATTTATGGAAGGCGTTGAGACAAGACACAATATTTTCGGAAGGACAGAGCCGACCAGTGAGAGTAGAGACTTTTCAAGCTCTCACTGGATATTTCACCACTTCCAAAACTATTGTGCCTTTTGACAGGCAGCAGCGACTACTCCACAGGAAGAGGAGATGAGCTTACCACAGCGCGACCACCTTCCGCAAGCAACGAGATGGCAGAGAAAAACTGTATCATGACCATCAAAAAGGTCAAGCACGAAGCACCAGCAACAGATTGTGTCGAATCATAAAAGATTTGCACGATTGGATCGCCAGTCGCACTTTCCGCAACGCCTTCGATTGAACCCATGCAGAAGCATGCAGCGATGAGGAAAGCGAAACCGGTGACTGCACCAAGCGAGACGGAAAGAATAATCGCTTTCGGGGCGACTTTTCTAGCGTCGTTGATCTCTTCTGTCATATGGGCAGGTGCGTCGTAGCAGCACATGCCGAACGCCGATTGTAAGAGACCAAGAATTGCAGCGTAGGGTTTGTTGAAACCGGTGAAATTCTGGAACTCGGAGAAGACAAAGCTGGGGGTTTGCTTGTGGTCGTTGGTAGCCAGTATCGTGATGAAAATGATCAAGAAAGAGCCCATATTCCAGATCAAGAAGAAATTGGTCATCTTGTGCAGCATCTGCGGACACAGAACGTTCAGTGAGAGGGCTGCAATGGCAATGGCGTATGCCACCAGAGTGGAGTGCCAGCGAGTAATCTCATACTCGGGGTTGTTGAGGACAGCAATGGCAAGGATAAAGCCAGAAGCGATGAAGTTGACAACAGCACCCATGGCGATAATGCCGATTAACATGAACCATCCGCATACATAGGATAGTCCTTTCGACCAACTCCGCGGTGCGAGGATTGCTGCCCAGGAGTACTGACCGCCGGCAAGAGGGTATGCTGAGCACATCTCGGCCATGGAGAGAGCGACAGCCATGGTGAACACGCAGACTCCTACCCATGACCAGATCATGACCGGTGGGCCACCACTCTCGGCTCCAATGATGAGTACACCAGAAAGAGCGGTCCAGCTTGAAACTATCGAGAAGCAGAATCCGATCATGCTGACCAGGTTGAATGTTCGCTTGAGTTCTGTAATATTATTAGAAGCTGCTAAAAGTATCATGCATCCAGTCATGCTGACCTTGCTGGTAGCCCAGCTGCTCGAGAGCGACATCATCTGCTGTTGCTTTGTCAAAGACCTTTGGTTCCATCATGTCGGCCATTTTCGACGAAGTCGATTAATGTCAAATATTGAAAGACGAGGTGAGCTCAAATTGAGCAAGCTCGACCAAACTATATACTCAACCATGCATCCTTGTAGGCTGGCTGCGATATCATCTTCGCGATAATTCACATGCAGTTGTCAAAAGGCAAATAATTAGCAGAAACATCTTCACGCATGCGAAGATAAGAGAAACAAAACAACGAAAACTGCGAGGTTTACAATCATACTCTTTAGTTTCTCTTAGCAAACCAGGTCTATAATGCGAATAGACCAACGACATGCCAGATCCTTATCTTCGGAAGAGTACTCCGCAATACCGGGAGGCGGAGAAGGATTCGACAAATCTCAGCCCTGCAATCGGTCTCGCCAGCAGTCTCTTGAAGTTTCCCTTTCGAGTTAACGACAAAGATCTCGGAGCTGCGATAAGATCGAGACGGTATACAGGTAGGTATCTCATTGAAGACATCACAAAGATGAGAAAAGAGAATGTCGAGGAGAATATCGGAACATCTCTTATCTCAGGCAGAACCGGAGACACCTCGGCAATTGTTGGGCAATTTCTGGACAAACAAATGGAGCTGTTCATTAATAGACTCATCTCAACCCAAAAATCTTCAATAGATCGTGCCGATGGAAGAAGTCGCGACTCATCTTACCGAAAACATACATCGGTAAGCTCAACGCGCAGATGGCAACTTCGATGCTTCCGAAAATGATGAACAAACGCTCAATCCCGCCGGCAAACACCCAGGTGTAAGCAAAATATGCCAGAATGAATGAGAACATGTTCTTGAAGATGATGAGACAGGTGAAAGACTCGACCGCGATGTCTCTGTGTGCATCGAGCAGGTACTGCGCGGAAGCTGTGGCTCCCATGACCATACTGGCGACGATGAATGCGAGGAAGACCTCCGGTACAATCCAGCCGTAGCGAGCTACATTTGCTGAAGTGATTCCAAAGCCGTAGAGTCCAATGGCAGCGAAAATCAAGGTCGGAACGACGAGCAGGATGCGAAACTCGGGTTCATACTTGCCATTGTTGCGTCGAATCATGAAGCGGGTCGTGACTTCTGTGAACGCTCCGGCTATCAAGAGACCGAGAATACTTCCGATGAAAGCAGCGGTATACATCTTACCTGCCTGCTCCTCGTTGAAGAATAAGGGTGGTCCAAGAAAGATGAGTGACAGAATCACGCCTACCATGACCGTCCAGCCGATGATTACTCCTTGGAGGAGGCAAGCCCAAATCACAGCGGGATGCAAAAAGAGAGGAAATGGCCGCAAGAATAGCTTCCAGAATGATTCGTCGGTCTTACGTCCGTTGAAGGGTGAGATACGCAGGGGCTTCCAAGCATTGCCTCTGACTCTGCTAATCACTCGCTCTGCTGGCAGTTTCTCGTCTTGGCCGTTGAGAGAGTCCATACTGCCTGTTGTCAGGTCGGTGTTCAGTCGATCTGGTCGGTGGTATGCGACTTCCGGACACAGGAACAATAGCAGCAAGAAGCCACCACCCATGAAGATGGCGATGAAGTAGAACGACCATTGCCAGCCAATATCGTGGGCGATCATTCCGACAAATACTGGAGTCAAGAATGCTCCACCGAAGAGCGACACGTTTGCGAACGCCATGCGCAGACCGCGCTCGTGGACAAAGTAGAGGTCACCCACGCACGCGTTGATGAGCGACTCAAAAGGAGCCAGAGCGACTCCTTGGATCACTCGTGCCCAAAGCATACTGGTATAGTTATAGCCCTCGTGTGTCGATCCTCCCCATGCGGATGATGCGATCATGAGCAACGATCCAAGCAGAAGCACATGTCTCTTTCCCCAAACTCTTGCAAGTGGCACGAACAGCAGACTCCCCACTCCGACGCCCGCCAGGTGATAGGCTGTGAGTAAGGCGGCCTCCTGGAAAGTGCATTGGAATTTGAGGGCGAGCTCTACTGAGTCGGCGGCTAGAAGGGGCGAGGCGGTGGTTGCAAGCACCGATACAATGCAGAGAATGACCAGGATAACATCGCGTTGCCAAAGAGGCCAGTTCTACATAGCTGTCAGCCATGGCCACAGATCATAGGACAATGCGACGCGATACCAGTGGATCATCGGGATCATCCGTGGGTTGTGGTACGAGAATAGTCGCTTGCGACCTGCTTGTTTCGCTATCGTTCTTCTGAGTGACTTGAACGGTGCCAGGGACACTTTCCGTCCTGGGCTCCAGTATCCCGAGAGCCATCTCGAAGAGGTAGGCGACGTCCCGAGGAAGTCGCAAATGTTTGTGTCTCAGATCAGGATGGTAGCAGGCTCACTGCGGGCCTTCAAAAAGTCGATGGATGAACCAGGTATAGGATCAAAAAGTCGCGGTCAAGAGTCATGGTCGCAAGGAGGAGCTGAAAGCTGAGAACATCGACAGCAGATGAGTCTACATCGCTAACAGTACCCATTGATCTCAGTCCTTTTTCGGTCAAGCCACAAAACATGGCTTCAGCTGAGCATGAAACGCCAATCAACTATAATTCGTCCATCCGCGGTGTAGCCAAGCCTCTTCCCTGCAAACAACCTGTTCGGTACGGAGCAACATTGAGACCGAAGTGGAATGAGCCTTCGGCTGTTTTTGCTATGCTTGTTGGGCTGCGGAATACGAACGACTTAGAGTTCTTCAGAAATGAGTGCAAGAGCGACCAGGGTAAAAGAAGCGTGCTTGTCAAAGGAACCGCTCCGCGTGAAATGTGTTGTGCCAAGCAAGTTTAACCGTAAATCGTGGGGTTAAACTCCATGTTTAACGGCGCTTGGGATCAGATGGTCAAGACTCCAGACCAACCTTGGGACATGCCTTTTCGAAGAAATGAAAGGCTGCTGATCAAAGTTTACCCCTCCAGCGCCCGTACCAATGTTATTGTTGCCTTACTATCTCCGACCTTTGCACCAATTGAGCGTCGACACGGATGGCAGCATCGGCTTGATCCTTCGGCAAGACTTGTCTCGTTCTGTTACCGTGTGGCTTAGGTCTGCATGTACCCTGTGTGTTATATAGAGATCATGATCCCACCTTCTCCTGACAGCAGTCTCGCATTATTTTGACATCCTCTTACATTCGTTTACTCCGTATTCCTCACCACCGAACCACCAAGATGCGCACCACCGCCCTCGCCGTCATTGCTGCTGCCACTTTGGTCACCGCTCAGCTCGGAAGCATCCCCAGTTGTGAGTATCTGGATGTACAAGATTATAGTCAAGAGCAAAACTGATGTTGGCCAGGTGCTATGTCTTGTATCTCCCAAGCTCTGCCCGCAAGTTGCAATCTCAACCCTCAATGCATTTGCGCCGATGCCAGCTTCATCGGCACCATCTCTTGCTGTGTGTCGACTGCCTGTGACACTGCCGGACAACAAGCTGCCCTTGGCTATGCCCAGCAGATCTGCGCCCCAGTCGGCGTGACAAACCTCGTAAGTCTCAAAGCATCAGTCTGCATAGAATCATTCTGACCCTTCTCAGCCCACTGCTGCCTCTTGCGCCACTGGATCCGTTTCATCTTCAGGTACCAGCGCCGCTGCCGTCGCAACTGCAACTGGAAGTGCCGCATCAAGCTCGCTCTCCTCGGCAAGCCAATCGTTATCCTCTCTCGCCTCTTCTGCTAGCCAGGTCGCTTCATCGCGATCGAGCAGTGGAAGCAGCGCTGCCGCATCAGGAACCTCCTCTGCTGCCTCTGCTGCTCGCTCAGCAAGCAGCTCAGTCGCAAGCGCTGCGTCGAGTGCTAGCTCATCGGCTGCCGCTGCTGCGACTGGAGGTGCCGCTAGCTTGAACCCCATGGGTATGGCCGGTGTAGCTGCTCTTGGTGCTTTTGCCCTTTTGTAAGCTAAAATGCTTATATTCGATGCTTTCACCGTTGTCTGATTATGTCGTTCGAGAGCTGGTGTACATAATCCATGAAATTCAAGTTAATGTGACCATAGCCAACGCAACGCGTATCCGTGCTGTTTCTGCCTGTCGCTTATTGCTCACCTGTCTGTCTGAGGAGAGAAGTATTGAGAAAATAGTATCTCTCGCTGGTCATTGTTGGAAGGGAAGGTTGCTCGCAGAATACACCTTGGACGAGACGCGCACTCGTTCACCGCCCTGGAAACTGGAGATTCTGCCGCATGACGTTTCGCCAGCTCCTTCATTGCGGCACTTTCGTGATCCTGCCCTTAACGCTGTACGTGCTTGAATGAACACGACATCTCGAAATCGCACGAAGCAACCATTCGGCGCGAAGCACTGGCCTCTTCCAGCTCAAGTAAATTGCGACATGCAAATTGTCTTCAGCTCAACCTGCGATCGAATAGAGCACCCGAACCCCGTTGACTCTCACCGCAAACCCTCTTGACTCTCCCCGATACCTCCGTCGCAAGACCTCGACTATGCGACGATCATCGGAATGTCTCCGAGCCGACCGTTCTACTACTGGTTCACAAGAGATGGATCTGGGATAATTGCTGTTTTGACGGTGACTGGACGATACAAAGGGCTATCTGGACCCGTCAGCCACACATCATGACAATTTCTTGCACATGATAGCCGCTGCTTCGATCGGATGTACAACCTACACGCCCAAGAAAAGACTTGCGTGATTGAAGTCGGCCAAGAGGTCATCCCAGCCTGAAGCATTTGAGTCTGGAACCACATTGATGAATTCTTCCCATAAGCCGTCAAAGTCGAGCTCCGGCGCCAACGAAGAGGTCCAATCTGAGTTCGACTGTTGACCCTGCACCTGTGTCGCAGTGTCTTGGTCATGAACGGCAAGGCTCATTCCACCTGCCTGGACATTCGGCGTTCCAGCAGATTCAGAAGGTGTCAGGTACGGGTTCTGTGAGCCAGCGTCTTGCAGCTGGATCTTATGCTTTCGCAGCAGTTCCATTAGTGGCCCAAGGAACCGATCCGCGGCTGGCATCTCCGTGCGTGACTCCTGAAGCATCATGCATGCCTCTTTCAGTTCCGTGCGTCGACTCAGGTCCTCCGCTTCACTGGTCGACTTGTTGAAGCACATGTCAAGAGCTAGTGTAAGTGCAGCCATGAAGACGTGGTACAACACAAAGTTGAGTCTTGCGATGGGCAGGACCATGCCCCGTTTCTCCTGATTCAACAAGCGGCGGATTTCGAGACTCTTCCGGACAGACTCCAAGCATGCTTCCCGCGAGAACTTGAACCGTGCGTCCATTGATCCGCGAATGAGGAACGGTCGATGAATCCTGCTTCGGTGGCAATGGAGACCTTGCTGTAAGAGATATCTCTGTGTCGCCAATTGTGGGTACTTGCTGAGATACGGCTCTGTCCTTCTGCGACTTTCCTCGTCCAGCTGGAAGTAGAACGGCATGTCATTCACCAATTTTGCGGTCTGGTCCTCGAGGGCAATGATCTCGTCATAGTCGACATTGTTCACTCCAGAAGCCAAAGGGTGGACGAGATCCGCAAAACCTCGACACATCTCTCCTCCATCCGTTCTGATCAGGAAGTAGGACATCTCGGTCGGCTCTGACATTGGCTTGTTTTCTGTGTCTCCACCACGAGCCAGATCATCATCATCTACGTTCATTGGGCGGTTGACTAGGCAGTGACGCGGATTTATCGTGTAAGTGCCTTCTTGAGGGCTCGGCATGCTCCCCAGTAGCCTTGAATTCAGTCAGTAGGTACTCAATGATTCGACGGTGCTTTCCATGACAGCTGGTTGGAGAGGCAGAGCTGTACACGGGATGACTTTTCAGGGTGGTGCACGATGCCCCTGGATCTGGATTTGAATTCAACTTACCAGTCTGTAGTTGCCAAAAAGCACCAAATCCTCCTCTTCACTTCATTCTCAATCACGTTCTTAGACCTTGCTCTTGCCGGATGGTCTAGGAAGTGTATCGACAAATCTCTGGCTAGAGTGATTGAGGTACTCTGCAGCAGCCAATACTTTTTTGAAAGCCCTAGTCAAATTAGTGCTTTGCTCATTCTTGAGGATCGCTAACATTACCTTCGAAATTTTGTATCATCAGAGACATGATGATGGTGGCTTGCAACTGTTCTATCGAAGTAGGCATTGAGGCACGTTCGACATGGTCCAGTATATCCAGTGTATTATGCGTCCAACTCAGTGCAAGCTGGTTGGCCTCCTTGGGGTCTGCAAATAAGGTCTCTGCTGCAAACGCTTGGAAATAAGCTCCGCCAGCGAATATACTGAGCAACAGAGCGACGTGTGCTAGATTTGGCCTTTGGCCGGAAGCAATCTGATGGTAGACCTTATCGAGAAGAGCCTCAACGGTATGCCTGTGGTAGATATGATACCATGAGCCGATTGAGCTTGCATAGGTTTTGAAGAGCACATGGGCTTGTTTCTGTTCGGGCAGGCAAATGCGGCGAATGACCCTGCTGCCACTCACGGAGATCTTGGTCAACACCGGAGCCTTGAGATTGAGGTCGAACGTAATTTCCGAGACTCCACCAGTGGTAAATAGAAAGTTTTGTTCGCCGTCAATGGTATTCGAGGGTCGTGAACTAGATATCTCTGTGTTCTTGAACTCATCTTCGGTATGACGACTGTTGATTAGCGACGAAGCATCAGATCTTGCAATTGAGTGAAATAGTTCGTTCTGTACGACGTCTTCGTGTGTTGTCAAAGGCGAAGGTGCTCCAGCTCCAGTGTTATCATTGACATGGTTCCGAGTGCTGTCGTCTGACTTGAGAACAATATTTTCAAGTCGTTGTAGCCTCTCTAAAACTCGTGCCAAGACCGAGGTGTCAGTGTTGGTAGCTGCGACCGAGCTGCTCCTGCTTCTTCTCAGCAACGAGCATCACGAATATACATTCACTCCCTTTGCCTACCTATCCTGTCCTGGAGACCAATGTATTACATCCGGCGGCTGGCACTCGAGGCCACGCGACACACAATTCGAGCATGGGAATGTCCGTGAGCACTTGAGCTTCTTTTTGCGACACACTTGACAGGAGATGGGCTCTTGACGGCGCCGTGTCGCTTGCGGCTCTTCGTTTGTATCTGTTGCAGGGGCTGATCGCTTCATCTTTGACTTCTAGTCAAGTTGTAGGTGAGTGTTTGATTACAAGTAGGTCGTTGTTGTCGCAAGAGAGGTGCTCGTGAATCCTTCGGGCAAAAGTCCGCGGAGTGTCCGTGGAGGGTCCGGACCTCGGAATCTCCATGGATTCATATGGTAAGCTCAAACATCACATATATACTCGTCTGTTCTCATTACACTGGAGAATGTGGTATCATCCCTCCCGTTCTCAATATCCCCTAGTCACATGCTACTACTATGTCTCAGAACGACAAGTCTCCGGCCAAGGAGATTGCTGAGTCCGTCCATGACCACGAAAAGGAACTCACCAAACGATCCGCATCTGTACTGGTAGGAGCATTTTGTGCCTTCTTTTGCAGCGTGGGCTTCTTCAACGCATGGGGAATCTTCCAGGAATACTATCAGGTCAATCAACTATCGACTAAATCACAATTCGACATCTCCTGGATCGGCAGTTTTTCTATATGCGCCATGTACCTTACCTCGCCAGTGGCGGGCATTGCCTACGACAAGACGGGTCCGCGTATACTTTTAAGCATAGGCAGTATTGGTGCCTTGTTCGCCATCTTCATGGTATCGCTCTGCGAAGAATATTACCAATTCTTCCTCGCTCAGGCGTTGGTGTTTGGCGTCAGCTCGGCCTTCCTCCTTGTCCCATCCTTGTCGACGCTCACAAAGTATTTCAAGAAGAATCGCGCTTTGGGGATGGGCATCGTCGTGGCTGGATCGTCAACAGGGGGTGTGATCTGGCCTATCGTCCTTGACCAACTCCTGAATCACACGTCACTCGGCTTTGGCTGGACCATCCGTGTTGTTGCCTTCATCATGCTGCCTCTCCTCGCCATCAGTTGTCTGCTCGTTCGTGTACCTGTCGTTGCTCTAGTGCAGCACGACGTGAACAATAAAGCATCGACAGCCAAACCGAAAGCTGATTTCAGCATTGTCAAAAACCCGGCCTTCCTTCTCTGCTGTGCTGGCTTGGCTATAGCGAATCTCGGCATGTTCAGTCCATTCTTCTATGTCAGCTCGTATGCTGCTTCCTTACACATGTCCACATCCTTCACTTTCTACCTGGTTTCGATCGTGAATGGGGCTTCCTTTTTCGGCAGGATTCTACCTGGTATTTTGGCTGATCGCTATGGGTGCTTCAACCTGCTTTTCTGCGCTGCCCTAACATCTGGTATTGTGGCCTTCTGCTGGACTGGAGCGACTAGTGTTGCTGGTGTCACAGTTTGGGCACTCGCTTACGGCTTTGCTTCTGGTGTGAGTTCTGTGTTGATAACAAAATTCGAAGTGGTGACTGACATAACAATAGGCTATCATGAGTTTGCAGACCGCTTGCATCTCTCGCCTTGCAACACCAGAGACAATGGGTACGGCTATGGGAATGGCCATGGGCTCTATCGCTCTGATGTTTGTGAATCCGCCTCTTAACCTCTGTGCATCGCTGAATTGTCTTGCAGGGCCCTCTTCGGAACACCTATTAGTGGCCAGCTTGTTGGAGAATATGGCTACCTGGCTTTGAGTATGTTCGCTGGTGCTACTCTGGTCGTTGGGTCGGCTTTGATTGCATGCGCTCGTCTCGTACAGGACAAGAGACTTTTCGCAGTTGTATAAGTATCATGGTTCAAGGTCGGACTTCTCAGATTGAGACTGCTCCTCAATTCCGAGGATGTCCGCTGTATCTAACGCTGACAGAAGGCATGTTGGTTTTTGTACTTGATCCTTGTGCAATGAGAAAGTTGTTCATATGATATCTCCGGAATTCCAGGCCGATGTCAAAACATCGTGCCTCTAGATGGATGGGTCACAAGAAAGGGGCCTTGATGAGCTGCTGAAGCTGCTGAATATTCTTTTGCTCTTAAGCCAGTTATTCGAAAGTATGACTCGTGTGAATATGTGTTCTTCGGGCAGAAAGAGGATCAGAAAACGCAAGATAGCTTGCAGCTTGATTTAAAGATGAATCTAAAAGTGTACAACCGTGATAACTTTACATCACCGTCAACTACATCTTCAAGAATCTAGAACTAGAATTATATAACAGTCTAGCATCTCTTCGAACGACTGAGATCCTCCAAAGGTCAATGGTGCTGCAAAGACGACTATATAGCCTTTTATGATGCTTTGTTTTGGGGGTGACCCTGATTGCCAGCGAGCCAAGCATGACGTAGATGATCATGCCTTCCATGTTTCAAGAACGACGCGTTTTCTCTGTTACATGCCAGTCCCTCAGCATCCAACCAGGCATCATCTGTTCGTCGAGACTGGGTGAGGAAGCTTCCTTCATACACTCTTCCGCGAATCTGAATGACTGTGGAAACACGAACACGACTTGTGGCCGAGATTCGCGAGAGCATACAACATCCTCGACTAGCATCTCTGACCTCGAGCCGATTCAGCCATACCACGTTAGAGACATCTTTGCGAGCCATCACGCATGGACGAACAACGATCATCGAACACTGCCCTATCCCTCGCATCGTCGCCGTAGCGCCTCATATGTCAGAACCAACCCTGCCGAGACACGCCGAGCCATGGGAGCATCTTGGCCGTGAACCTCCGCCAAACCTACGCCAATGTGCTAGGCAGCGTCAGCCATGCCTATAACAAGACCACCTTTGGCAGTTGTGTGTCTGCCAAGTTGAAAATAGAGAAACACGTTTGAGGGACAAGGAGAAGCCACGAGGAGCTCCCTCCCCGTGTGCTGAAATCTGTCACGTATAGCCATCTCACGGCCACGCCTAGGGCCGCTTGGACTGCAGAAATGCATAATGTTTTTCAGATCAGTGCAGCCCTCCACTGAGAGTGCGAAAGTTAGCGCCTCTCAGTGGAACGCTGCTCAAATCTTAAAATCATTGTGCATTTCTACAGCATGCGTGTGACAAAGTTCAGCACACGGGGAGGTATGAAGCCGAGCATGCCGAATACTCGTCATCCCCGCGGTGCCCCCATGGGGTGTCACTCCATACGGAGAACCAAGAACAGGCCGAGAAAGAATTATGCCATGGCCTTTCAGATATCTGCTTGGCTCCACAGTCACGGACTGCTGATCTTCTAGGCGATATGATCCTACACATCACTCACTTTTCTACTTAACCTGCTGCTACCATGTCTAGAATCCCACCATCTTTACGCACGAGATATCAATATGGCGAACGAGAAGCTCTCCTACGATCGCAAAAGTGCTGGTCCTGAAGGCGAGACTGACAGGATTGATGTTAAGGACGAGAGGAGCTCCGGTTCTGCCTCCCCTGAACCTTCACACGAAGCCACTCTCTGGGAAAGACAACGCGATCCATACTTGGGCAAATCTGAGCGCGATGTCATCACTGATCTTGAAGGCCTGGTTCAACAATACGACTTGCACGACCTCAAGGAAGAACTTGCTCGGGGTGCTCGCTACGCTTACAACCGCGACGACACCGATCGTCTCAATCCTACCGAAGATGAGAGACATTGGATTGCGAAGGAGAAGAGTCCTGCTTTCAAAGATAAGTGGGCTCAGACTAAGACGATGTACTTTGTTGCCTGTAAGTGCTGCACTACCACGTCGATAGAACAGAGGCTGATGGTCGAAGTCCTTTGTGGTTCCGCTGCCATTGTCCAAGGTATGGACCAGACTGCGGTGAACGGTGCTCAACTAGGTTATTTCGAAGACTTCAACATCACCAATGAGTGGGAGCAAGGTCTGATCAATGGCGCCCCGTACCTCTGCTCTGTATTAATCGGCTGCTGGACATCACCTGTTCTCAACAAATACTTCGGTCGTCGTGGCACTATCTGGATATCGTGTTTCGTTTCAATAGCATCCGGAGCCTGGCAAGGCGCTACGTTCGACAAATGGCAACTTTTCGCCTCACGTTTCGTTGGAGGTTTTGCTATCGGTGCCAAATCATCAACCACCCCTGCGTACGCTGCTGAGTGTTCTCCGCCTCGCATCAGAGGTGCTTTGGGGTCTCAATGGCAAATGTGGACTGCCTTCGGTATCATGCTCGGATTCATCGCTTCGGTAGCCTTCTACGGGATTGAAGTTGAAGGCTATCCAGGCCTGGACTGGAGATTGATGCTCGCTTCCACCAGTATACCGTAGGTCGATGAACATGCTCGGGCCTTATTGAATCGACTGACATCACTCAGGCCCATCTTCGTCTGCTGCATGACCTTCTTCGCCCCCGAAAGTCCACGCTGGCTCATGAGCAAAGGAAGATACCGCGAAGCCTTCCAGTCTCTTTGTAGGCTTCGTCAATGTCGCCTGCACGCCGCCCGTGACCTATACGACATCCACATCCGTCTAATGCTCGAACATGAACTTAAGCCGAAGACTGCCTGGGCCAGAGCCACCAAGCTTTTCTCTGTACCCAGGAATCGTCGTGCAGCTCAGTCGGCCTTCTTCGTCATGTATATGCAACAGTTCTGCGGCGTTAACGTCATAGCATACTACTCGAGTCAAATCTTTGTAGACGCTGGCTTCACGGTGCAGCGTGCCTTGCTCGCCTCTATGGGAACTGGTATCATCAATTGGTGGGTTTCCCCGTAATTTCCCCGCAACAATTCACGTCTCCCCGTACTTCCCCGCATATCTCCGCATCTCCCCGAATCAGCTCTTGAGAGGGAAGTGCTAACTATGGTGCAGGCTGTTCGCAATTCCTGGTATCCTAACGATTGATACTAAAGGCCGTAGATGGCTTCTGCTTGTCACGTTCCCCTACATGGCAGCTTGCCTCTTCTTCACCGGATTCTCATTCTTCATCCCAGAAGATCGTGGTGATGCTAGAATCGCATGTGTAGCGACAGGCATCTATCTCTTCATGGTCGGCTACAGTCCCGGCATGGGTCCCGTACCATTCACCTACTCTGCTGAATCTTTCGTGAGTCTCTTGCTACTCTCTCTTCCCACATTCTTCCGCTGACTTTTATACAGCCACTCGCTGTCCGTGACACCGGCATGGCATTCGCAACAGCCACGTGCTGGGGATTCAACTTCATCCTCGCATTGACGTGGCCAGCACTTCAAACAGCCTTCACAACTCAAGGCGCTTTCTGTTGGTACGCGGCTTGGAATCTGTTCGGTTTCGTCTTCACTTGGTTCTGTCTACCTGAGACCAAGGCGAGACCATTGGAGGAGCTGGATGCTGTGTTCAACATCAGGACTAGGGATCACTTTGCTTATCATCTTATCAAGACGCCTGTTATTGGTAAGGGGCATGTGGGGAATAACTTGGCTGATGTGGCTGCGGTTATTGAGGGGAGGGATGTGAAGGGGCATGTCTAGACTGTACGAAACAATTCTCGCTTTGCGGCAGTCCAATTATGGCTCGAGTTGTCACCAAGAGAGTAATAGAGAAATCAACGAATTCATCTGAGAAGCTGAGATGATAAACACGATACACAACACTTGTATCCGATGTTAGGCAAACACAATTAAGTAGGCTCCCAGCCTTGCGAGCCCACGTACGCGAAATTGTCATGCAAGCGTTCTGTCCAGTAGGCTCACTGTTTCAAGCGAGGACGTCGAAGCGGACAATCTTACTGGGAAGATCCACGGAGAGCTCGATATTCCATCTTCATTTTCTCACTAACAAATTCTGGATGCCAAATCATGCACTCTGGCATCTTTGTAAAAAGCTGTCCCCCAGACACGATGAGATTAGCTACGTGCGGTGGATGGAAACACTTGATGTGCTTGATATGAATTCGTAGCAAAGCCAAAGAATTGGCGTTCGATGATTGTAGGTTTCATGAACCAGAGTCCTCGAAACTAACGGAGTTGGGCGATCGACTAATACAGACGTGTGCAGTCGCCCCATTGTATGAGCATACGGCCAACGAGCACGAAGCCCCAAACCGGTGGGATGAAAATGGCGAACGGAACGAAGCTCAAGACCATATACAATCCCCCCGGGTTATACGCTATATCCCATACAGCTTCATAATACAGCTTGACAAGTTGATCCTTCGGCTTCGTCCAGAACATCTGGATGCTCTGCTTGAATGAAGAGCGTGGACTGGATCTGTCGAGGTCACCGTAAACTGAGAGCATGGGGAGATGATAGAATATTTTGACCAATTCAGACGTGCTCATGAAGGGAAGGCAGCAACCATACAGACCGCTTGCCAACCAGGCCATCGTGACACCTCGCTCTGTTTTAGAGCTCTGGTTTGCTTGAAATTGGGTCAATGCTGCGACGGCAACGAAGAAGAGCCCAACAAGCAATAATCCTACAAGGATCTCCAGGAAAACTCCTGTTCGAGTATGGGAACCGCGTTTGGTTTCCGACGAATTGGCGTGAGGTTCGGTGGAAAGTGCAGATGGATGGTCGTTCGAAGCCATCGTTTCGATGTGAGACCTTGTGTGGTGGTTCGGGCTACTAGAACGTAGGAATTTTGCACAACCAGGATAGTAGAACGTCGCGGCGCTCGCTGGCGTTGACTCGCGTTCTGTTGAGTGGAGATCTCTCGAGGAAGCTTGTGGGACCAAGGTTGTTACGTCAGATGCCAGAAGCCCCCAGAGATACCACCTTTGCCACGTATCTAAGCTATAGCCTCTGGCCAGGGCCAAGCCTCGTGTTCTCTCGATTCTGTCACACATCGCAGAACGGAGCATGCCGGCAACCCCACTGGGTGTGAAAGGTCGAGGCGGCTCGTGGAAACGTATTAGATATTCGTGTGAAGAACTGAAGCCATTAACGTAGTTAGATTCTGGTTGGCTGTCGGAGTAAGACCCCCTGGCGGAATGCGTCTCAATTCCGTGACCATCTTCGAGATGAGCGGGCCCAATACGCTCGCGCCCATTTGAGTCGCCTAGAGTAAGGTCGATCTGTCCATCGGAGGTTGTTGGAGAAGATTCGAAATCGATAGGAAGTTGTTGAGAATTATGAACTCTTGTACCCTCGCATATGTGCAGGTCAATAGGAACCGACTTATAGCAAAGAGGACTTCCAGGCCTTGCATGCCGCTGGCCACGGATAGAGAACGTCGAAACGTACTCGCTGGCAGTGAGGTACCAGGAAATCATTCCGCCTTGGGTGAGATGTGTCGTAAAGCTGATAATATTCTCAATGGTAACACCGCCATATGGAATATCTTCGACTAGATCGTCATCTTCATCAATTAGAGTGACGGTCTGCGCAACCTCGGCTTCGAATATGCCACCTGATCTCTCTGCTTCCGTCATTGTGTCGGTCCGAACCATATACAGACAAGGATAGTCTGCGATGATCAAGTTACTGACCAGATTGACAAGAGTCATGAACAGATAAGGTATGACAGTGAGATGATATGAAGCGTAACCCCAACGACCGGTCAAGTCAGAACGATGTGACAAGAGAGTCGTAAAAGCCGCTATGATCTGAACCATCGAGGCGACAGCTTTCAAGCTACTCGTCGACGCACTGATGCCGCTTACTGAGCAATCGTCGTCACGTCTGTTTGGAGCTCCCTTAGATAGTAGGAACGTATCTCGTGGGACGATAGCAAATGTGTATCCTTCCGGGAGCGCGAACGTGCCGTGTATCCTTTTCAATCTAGGATTCACGTAGGATTGCGCCCAGACTGAGTCGAAATGTACCTAACTCGAGGGCTTTTCTCTGGCGTATGAAGGAAGGTATGTTGTCCAATCAGCGTAGATATGCGGCTCATCATGACCCTCTTCGAAATGGTGTACTACACTGACTCGTACGTCTGAGGGTCTCTTAGGTTGCCAATGACGATCGCGAACAACCATGCACAATGCTCTAGCATTGCAGGCCTTCTCCAACGCGGTTTTGGCGGACCGAGAGTATCTGAATATTGCGTTGAGAGCGCGTAAGAGTCCCGACATTGGAAACATTAGAGCCAGAAAAGCATTGCAGGCTTGAACGAGAGTTGCGTCTCCCGGGCTTGATTTGACGGTAGCGGCATGGGCCAAATAATTGGCCGCGAAAAAGATGAACACGGAAGAGATTGAAGGCCAATAACCTGGAGTGATAGGTAGACACAGCAGTCTCTCGTTGCCATGCTGCGTAGTTCCATTGGGCACCAATATGGTGATGTTGGTTAACAACCTCTCGGGCAATAAGGTACGATTATACATGAGAATCAGCAAGGAGTTGTGCGAGCTGTGATCATCATGGCGAGCTTGTGGTTATATGAGTTATCGAGAAATGACATGCTGAACCACTTGCCATTCAGTGGCGCAGCTGAGCTTTCAGCTCTACCACGTAGGTAGATGTATTTTTGTCCTCCTGCATAGAAGTACTGCGGCTTGCTGACCGCATCATCCCAGGGCCGAATTAGCGGAGGTAACGACGTCAACAGCTCAGCCACAGAAAACGATACATGCAGTCGAACCTGTTCATAGCAAGAAGTCCTGGGCGGTGGGAGCAGGGCAGATTTAGTAAAGAGCGAAAGCAAAGATGGAAGGGGTCTGAGGTGGAAGTGGCTGGTTGATTGACGTCCGTGCGTTGAGGCTTCCTTCGTGCTTCCGCTATCCAGACTCCAGACTCCAGACTGACGCGCTTGTTTTCTTGACACAACTCACGATGGACATGACTTAAAGCCCATCGCTTCGGAGTTGCACGAGACGGCCTTGTCGTTCAACCGCGACCCTCCTAATACTCCATGATGCTCTGGGGTAGTTCCGTCACGAAACGAGCGAGGTCCCAAACCGAAGCCACGAGCGCGGCTGTTCTGTTCACGTCTAATGCGCGATAACCTTGCGCAACCGTACCGATCCATCGATACTGGATCTTCGAAGTCCATTCCTCAAACTTGTTAAACAACAAGATCGTTGTCCGTTGAGTCGAGCGCCATCGGACGGTTTGTCCGTCGGCGGATCAAGCACGAACTGAAGAAGAGCCCTCAGAGCTGCAAGATCGGAATATACCTACACAGTGAACAGAGTCGAGAGATACGCTTGGTAGTCAAAACGTGTCTAAAGACTCTGTCTCTGTTCAGATCCAGATACCCCTGAGTGGCTTCCTTCTCGAAGGAACAAGGAACAACATCTCATCTCGACCAGATGTCTACTGGCTACTCAATCAGCTGCAACAATGCAGCATCTTTCGTTGGTTGAGTCCAAGTTCCCTGAGAGCGAGTATTTCTTTCTGCTCTCGCTGGATAGTAAGACCGTCATCAAAACAATCCTGCCTCCTGATCATTTGGTTTGGCGGTCGGCCTGTATCCGGAGTACTCGCTCACGTTGCGATTTCTCTTGCCCCATAGTCGTATTGTCTGTTATCACATACTCACCGTTCAGCATGCCCCCCCTTCTTGACAGCAAATTTGTCATTTAGTCGCGGCTTGCTCCAAATTTCTAAGGTCAACCCAGTTTCTTAATCGGACCCGCAAAGAGACACACACAGGTATATCGTGAGGTGCGAGAGGGAGAGGATGGTGACAAGTTTGGAATATCCGCGATTTCTCGAAAACACAATTCCGCCCTCCAGAAGGTTTCCGCTCGATATCCGACAGCGTTCGAGCCGGATCGTTGGCTTGGCTTCCAGATTCAAGGAAAGGATTCAAGCCACTCGCTTGGCAGATCGTGCTTGAGATGCAGTCTGCCGGTTGTTCATTGGATAGTTTTGTCCTTGCCCTCATCGACAGCACGCTCTCTCGCCTGATCGCAAAGAGGTGAATGATCTGCTGCTAACCCCCAAAGTTCACCTCCGCAATTGTGGGGTCAATAGTGTGGAGTCTGGGGCGGCATCAGCTACCGAAGACAACCGTAGAGGGCTGACTAGTTGCCATTCTCTCCGCGTTTACCCATTGTCTCCATCTGCATATATCTTGCTTGGACCTACGATCAGATGCACAGAGTCATTCATATCCGTTCTACTTGGAGATAACAACAACCTTTCACCAGACCGACTTCGTACATACATCAACATGGGTCTTCGAGGTGATGCCGACGCAGTCTCGGTGACTTCAATCGACAAGGACGTTGAAAAGGTTGACCAGATTGAGATCTACAATCGCAACAAGTACGCCAGAATTGGACTTACGGACGAAGATGCCGACTTCTACACGAACTACCCAGAGGACGCCCGCAAGAAGCTCTTCAAGAAGATTGACTTCAGACTGGTGCCAGTACTGGCTGTTCTATACCTGTTCGCCCATATTGATCGTGCCAACATCGGAAACGCGAAGATTGAGGGTATGGTAGAGGACCTTGGAATGACCGGCATTCAATACAACATTGCGTAAGTCTCCCAAGTATGGGTCGATTGATGCATGGACACTGACTTGATACACAGTCTGAGTATCTTCTTTATCCCATACATCATTCTTGAGGTTCCATCAAACGTATGTCTGAAGAAGTTCAAGCGACCATCAACATATATCGGTATCCTTGTTCTCTGCTGGGGTACCATTATGACACTTACTGGCATTGTTAAGAACTTCACTGGCCTCATGATCTGTCGTGTCCTCCTCGGTATCCCAGAGGCTGGTTTCTTCCCTGGAGCCGTATACTTGATCACCAGTTGGTACCCACAGAGACAGGTGCAGACCAGACTCGCCCTTTTCTACTGTGCCAGTGCGCTTTCTGGCGCCTTCTCGGGTCTTCTCGCCTTTGCAATTGCCAAGATGGACGGCATGGGCAAGTGTCAATTTTCTTGCATTCATTCATAACAGATAACTAACTAGTCTCGCAGGCGGTCTTGCTGGATGGGCGTGGATCTTCGTGCTCGAGGTATGCTCTTTCCGTTGCGCTTTTGTAAAGACTGAACCTTGACTGACTTCATAACGCAGGGCATGGTCACGGTGCTCATTGGTGTAGCTTGCTTCTTCGTCATGCCCGATACTCCCGCACTCTCCGGAAAGTGGCTCACTCCTGATGAGCAGAAGTACCTTCTGATCCAGAACATCATCAAGAATAACGGTACCGAGAAGCATGAGAAGGGCGACAAGTTCAAGTGGACATACCTCAAGGACCTCGTCACCGACTACAAGATTTACCTTCAAGCATGGGTCCTCTTCACTGCTTCCGTGTGTGCTTACGGTCTGAAATTCACCATGCCTTCGATCACAAAGTCGATGGGCTTCACCTCCTCGCAAGCTCAGCTCATGACCATCCCACCTTACGTTGCTGGCGCAATCTCTGCTGTCGGCATGTCTAAGCTCTCCGATAGATACCAACGCCGCTTCCCATTCATCTTTGGTCAGATGCTTATCGTCCTCGTCGGTTTCTGCATTTTATTGCCTCTTGCACCCAACATCAAGCACCAGATTGCTGCCTGCTACATCGCCGTCGTCCTCATCTGTATCGGTCAATACCCCACCAACCCTGCCGGCTCAGCCTGGATCAGTGGCAATCTTGCCGGTGAGCAGAAGAGAGCCATGGGAATTGCCCTTAATATTTGTCTCGGTAACTCTGGTGGAATTGTTGGCTCGTACATCTTCCTCGACTCAGAGAAGAAAATTGGCTACCCTACTGGCTTCGGTATCGGCCTTGCCTTTGCAGCCGCGACTCTCGTCAGCTCGGTTGTTCTCGAGTTGAGTTACATGAGAATCAACAAGAAGAGAGATCAATTCAGCGAGGATGAGATCAGACGCGAATATACCGATGAGCAGTTGATGAGACTTGGCGACAAAAGTCCCCTGTTCAGATACAAACTATGAGAAATGAACAGAAGAGGAAGACAGCGCAATGTACATATTTGTTTGGTAGGATTTCTAGCTGTATATTGCACACTACGACTTGAGCATTGATCGTCAAAAGTATTGTCTCACCACGAGTCTCCATGGCCCTATCAAGATATTTGAAGGAGAAAACTGTCTCCTGGACGATGACGCCGAGCTACGGGCGAAGATCTAACTTGCTCAATTCTGCGCATATGAGCAGCACCATCTTCACGCAGCTTTTCACGTTTGCATGCCATTCTGGGATGAGTCAGCGCTGGAAGCGACTGATCAAGCGTCAAGGGACAATGCTTCCATCCGTCTTTCTGTTCCCTCCAACTCAGAATTGTCGGACCCGTCTACGCGCAAATCGAAAAATGCATATCTCTATTGAACATTTTTTTCCCTCTAAAATGTCGAAAAAGCCAACCCAAAAGCTCGCGCCTATACAGGATCTTCCAACAACGCTTCTGCTGAACGTTGTCAAATACCTCCCAACGCACAGCGTCGTTGCCCTCAGTCTGACGTGCAAAACTCTGTATGCCGACGAGGTACTGTACGGAACCTGGAAAACCGCTCTCCGGAAAGACCAACGATATGATGCTAGTTATAATGGCTCAAACTCTCTTGGGTCCTCGATCAAAAGCCTCCAGACGCGGTCTTTGACCCGATTGTTGGAGAGGGACATGCCCTCGCATTTTTCCTGTGATGTCTGTAGCAGGCTTCACCCGCAGCGTGATCTGCTGAAGTTCATGACTCGAGCTGATTGCGACTCGTGGGGTTCGTGTACAAGGTACCCGACACAAGGAAACTGGTTACACTACGATACATGGGATCTGCATCTCAATTTCGAACACTTGTGTCAGACTTTCTCCCGGCATGTCAGAGATACTGGAAGCGCCGCCGCATTCATCGCCAGTAATGCATTCTCCTCGGGTTGGTCACCAGGTCGCTACAGTGGTCTGCCCTGGAAAGAGAAGCTGGATTTGAGGCCGATGGTCCATGATGAGACTCTGATCATGCATACATGCCAGCGCATTCTGTTCAACAAGAGAGATATCAGACCCGCCACTAATATCAGACCCGCCACTTCTTGTTTACAACCAAGAACAATCTCGTCAGTTCTCAAGCCATGTCAGTGTCCTTGTGGCACGAACGCCGCAGATCTACTCAACAAAGTCGCCAGTATGCTACACGGCGCATCCCGGAAGGTCGGATCAATTAGTACCAGACTCGAGTTTGAAAAATGCAAGACATGTCTCACGCAGTATTCAGCCAACATTCACGAACACGAGGAGAATCTCGTAATTTGTCTTGACGCGTGGACGACTGTTGGCTCTTTACGTCGATACCATGGATTCGACACAAAGCCAGCAAACATTCCCACGATCCGGTATCCTGGTGACTATCTTACGCTTGAGACCATGCCACGTTTTTCAGACTACCCTGCGGTACATCACACATTCCCGACAACAGTGTACTTTATTGGTAACAAGCCTCAAGTCACAGGAGTCTGGACGAAACTATCATGTATACCACGCGTTTCCCTGGGACTCGGCCCCACAGCTGAGCCAATAGCTACGTTTGGGCCTACAGTCGAACCCATAATCACTTTCGAGCCCATAGTCGAGTCCATGGTTGCGTTTGGGTCTAAGTTCACAGCTACTTTTCGGACTAAGTCCAATGCTACGTTCAATGCCCATATCAAAGCGACAACCAAGCTCCTTGAGCCCGCGAGCGTGCCCAGGTTCGAGCCCACAGTTAGGCGTCCGGCTGAGTCTGAAGATGAGTCTGAAGATGGGCTTGGGTATGGGATCAGGAACGAGCCTACGATTGAGCATACCATTGAACCAATAGCGCTCCCCCCAAGCTATCAATCCCTGTTCCCAACCAAGCCTGTCAGACAGACGGCTTCGGAAGGGGCCAAACCTCAAATCGGAATCGTCCCGCCTGCAGAGAATGTTACCGCCCCGCCAACTCCAGACGTCAATATACCTGCACAAACTTTGGGGCGCGGCAATGAAGGTCGTCTGGGGAGGATGATCAAGGCTGTGCGAGGGATGTTCACTCGGGTTGCTGGTAGGAAGGATCGTCTCTCGTGAGCCCATAGTAACCATTTTTGGTGCCACATGCGTCGAAAAGGGTACCAAAACGGCTAAAAAAGCAGGCATGAATCAGCTATGAGTGTTTTGGGAGTCTTCAGCAGCTTTGTCAACTACTGATCCCCATACGCCAACCGCCATCAACAAACCAGCTGTAGTCATGCAAGATAGTTTACATAATGGATGACTGACCCCTTGATCCTTCAGGCGCTGTTCGTTGATTTGTATTGTGGAGATGATACTCCAGACACTGTAAGCGAGCGAGTCTGAGAGCTTGCCGACTAGCACCGGACGGCAAAGGGCTTTAACTTCTGTGAGACATGATTTGGAGGAATTGAGAACTGACGTCGGTCGCAGCTGCCTGCACCTGTGATAAGCCGCGACTTTGGCCTCTGTAACACTTTCACCAACACGGGAGATTTAGAAGCGCTGCGACACATTCGAATGTCTCAAAGTCATCTCTCCCAGCTTCTCACAACGATAAAGCCATCCTGTCGCCACTCAAAAATCTCGACTTCACTACGGTATCGGATCTGGAGATGAAATCAGACCCCAAAAGTCACACTTGGACTTCCAGTGCCGTCGGCAAAATCATAACCACGACCCACAACATGATTGAATGTCGCGTCGGAGGCAACTTCCAAGCTCTCATACACGAAGAACTACTATGTTACTTCTCGCCCTACTATACCGCTGCCTTCAAAGGCGGCTTCTCGGAATCCAATCAAGGCAGCACCTCTTTCGAATTGACAGAACTACAAGCAAAGCTCCTGGTCACATGGCTCTACTCCGGACGTATTGAAGACGACATCAACTACTCGGATGTGCTCGACCTCTACATCTTTGCCGATATGGCGGATATCACTGCGTTACGTAGAGACATCATGGATCATCTCTTCAAACGAGGTCTAAAATGGCAGGTTTTCGACGAAGAAAGTGTGCCAGATCATTTCACAACGCTCCCTCCTAGTTCCGGTCTTGTGCGTTGGATGGTTGATAACTTCGCACAATGCTGGGCGAGGCTTTTCGGTAGCTATGATTCCTACTTGAAACCACGTATAGCAGCCTTCGAGGTTCCTGGAGAGTTCTTCGACCAAGTCAGGGCCGCCTACTGCAGAGATTGGACTGAAGTTAGCGAATGTCACTTCAAAACCCCTTGCCATTATCACGAACATGAGACAGTCGAGGAATGGCGAAGTAAGTTTGTTGTTGGTGTTCCAGAATACGAACGGTCTCCTAATAATGTTTTTCTCTCAGAGTGTGCTGGCGAATCGTTCGAGATGGCCGACAAAGCTTACCTCAGAGGTACCACTGCCGCTGGCCCTCCGATTAAAGACAGATATGTGGTTTACGACCATTGCAAAGACTTCGAGGGTAATTGGCAGAAGATCTGGATGACTGGCAATAAGACAATCTGCGAGGAGACTGATACTGAGTCAGATTATTGAAGTGTCGTCGTTGTGGAGAGCGATATGGATGATCTGAGACATGCTTTGCATACCGTGGGACTACGTCGGGTCAAGAGCTTCATGAGAATTTCCGGGCTTACAAAGATGCAAATCGCAACAGCAGACTGGCTGTGACAAGACACAAATTTGTTCAAATTCACGAACAATCCTTTGAAAGTCCATATTTTAGCACTTCGATGAACTCAAGGCGATCCCCGGAAGAATTGTGCTTTTTGACCACAGAAAGACTTCTGTGTCTCTGGAGAGCCAGTACTATAAAGTATAGTCATGAGGAAGCATTACATTGCAATCTTTTCCCTTGATGACCGCCTTCTGCCAAGTGATCTTTGCTAGTGTGAACGAACTGAATGATGGATCTTCGTTTTGAAAGATTTCTGCCGTCAAAGAACACCTGACAGTGCAATTAAACAATCAGTTACGAACGCTGCATGTATGTTCAATCTGTTCTAATGATATACATCGTTCAACTGCTGCCGACGAAAGGCCAGAGAAGTTTCAGATTCCAATCGAATACTCTTTACTTCCAAAATTCTCACTACGACGCCAAGAACCACACCCTTCACCGCGATAACTGGAAGCGTGCGGAACTAAAGCATGATTTATGTGTTCTCGAGGGCTAAAAGTTTGATTTATTCCATGACACATCGTGGCCTGGGAAGCACTGTGCGTCGTGACAGCTCTGTTGATAAACAACATGACGTGACAAAGTCCGATTTTGGTGCTGCTCTTGTGTGTTTGCATCTCTACAGAACCGGTGCCACGCCTTTCTGCCCATACATAAGACAACTCCAGAACCCTTTACAGCTGCAATGTCCCCTGGAGCTGGATATCCAAAACACTCTTGCCAACATTCAAAGCAAATGTGCCTGAAGGCAATCTCCACTGCTGAGCACCAGTGTCCCATATACTCAAGTCTCTGCGTCGCAGCGGGAATGAGTATGTGGCCGAGTTGCCTGGTTGGATGAGCTGTTTCTCAAAACCACGAAGCACTTTTGGTTGTCCACTTCCAGGAATACCAACGTAAAGCTGAGCTACTTCTGCGGCAGAGACCTTGCCTGTGTTGGTCACTTGAATGGTGATAGTGGCGATAATGTCATACAGCGAGTTCAATCCTCCTTGAGGTATGGGGCCTCTGCTGTTTGCGTCAGGCGGCGTGGCCGATGTGATGGCACCGGCTTGCTTCGTGACTCGCAAGGACGAATAGTTGAAAGTCGAGTATGTCAAGCCGTAGCCAAAAGCAAAGCGAGGTGTAATGCCCTGGCTGATGAAGTGCTTGTAGTCAATGTTGAGACCTTCGGAGAAATCGGACTGGGGGTATAACGGGTTGTTGGCATCTGCATAGCTCGGGCCAAGAAGTGCTCCATAGTCTGACTCTTGTTTTGCTACGGTGTAAGGAAGACGTCCAGAAGGCGACTGTTTGCCGTACATGATCTCGATCAATGCATTTCCGCTTTCTTGACCGGGTGTATGAGCGAAGATAACGGCAGTGATATTGGGATGATCAATCCAGCTGTCAACGATGCGGATACCGGCGTTGTGAATATTGACAATAGTATTGGAGCATTGAGAGGCAACCGAACGCACGAGGTTGTCGGAGTAGTCGTCACTCAAAGCGCTTCGGTCCGAGCCTTCGACCGACTGTGCATTGATGAACACAATGCATGGTTTGTTTGGTTCTTGAACGAGTGGGCTTGTGGAGACGAAGTCGTAATGAAGAGTTGTGTTGTCCATAGCAGCTTGACGCCTGAAAGCATCGAAAGGAGAGGTGGAGGAGCTGGGGGTGATACTGCCGCTGCCGCCACCACTCAGGAGAGTGCCATTCAGTGCCACGGTGGGTGCATTGAACGAGTCTGGCGCAAAAGCAGTGACGAAAGATATGTACTCCAGTGATGTGAAGGGTCGACCATCAGTAAACGTTTGAGTGTTGGCAAGACCGCCAGATCCTAAGCCGGAAGTTCCATTGAGACCACCAACGGCATCATATCCAAACAAGTTCAAGGTAGAAGGGGCCCTCAGAGGCAAAGCGTTGTTGATGTTCTTGACCAGGACGTGACCCTCCACTGCTGCTTGAAGCAGAACGTTTGACGCTGCAGGATCACGGGCATCAATGTTCTTATTACTGTCGACGCCGATGTTTGGAATCTGAGCGTATCTATACCACGAGGCGATGATGCGCGTAGCTTGATCGTCAAGGCGTGATGATTTGATAGATCCATTAAGGACAGCAAAGGAAAGTGATGAAGGTGTCAACTGGGATGACTGCGGCATGACCATGTCTAGGCCAGCGTTGTTACTGGCGATACCTGTATGGGTCGCCCCCCAGTCACTGACTACGAACCCTTGGAAGCCAAGTTCTGTCTTGAGCAGGCCGTTCATCAGCTTGGAGTTTTGACAGGCGTGGCTGCCGTTGATGCGATTGTATGCGCACATGACCGAACCAGGTTCTGCTCTGATAGCGTCATAGAATGGCCACATATAGAGTTCGTGCATGGTGCGGTCGTCCAGATTTGATGAAACAGCTTGCTTGCCGAGCTGTGGAATAAGCCCGAGTAAGAACGGGTTGCGGTTCGTTTCTTGTTCATTTGCGACAAAGTGCTTGACAACCGCAATGACAGACTCTTGCATCGATTTGATGGTGGGGCCAACCAGACCACCAGCAAGATAGGGATCGTTTGTAAACCCTTCCCAGTTGCGGCCGCCCTTAGCGATGCGGCCCAAGGGACCTACGACCGGTCCCAGGGCAGCATTGATTCCTTTTGCCTTGAACTCGCGACCGATTGCTTGCCCTCTGGCGTAAGCCAGAGTTCTGTTCCAAGATGCACCAACGCTCAGCTGAGATGGGAAGCCGTTGACCAGATTGCCGCCGCGAACTCCGCTCTCAGCATCGTTCAAACAAACTCCAGAGAATCCGAGACGAGACACGGGACCAACGAAGCCTGAACAACCGTAATTCTGAGAAGAACCAAGGCTGACGATAGCTTTCTCAGTATTGGTCATTCGAGATACAAGAGCCTTTGCCTGAGCATATGCCGTGGTCCAGCCACCCGAACCAATACCATTTGCTGGAGAAACGTTAAGTTGGAGATTGACAAGGCAGATACAATACAAGACTTACGAGACGGGTAAACAGGCGGTGATCTGCCATAAGAATAATACAACTCCGGCGCCAGAATCTCTTGGAGGGCGTTCTTGGTATCTGCTACAGCCTGGACAATTGCTTGGTCTATCTGATCAAGCAGACTGGGTTGCGATACAACTCCGTTGCCTACTGTACCTGCCAAAGTGCTGGCGACTGCAGGAGCTGAGCTTTGAGCTAAGGTGACATTGGTCGCTGCAGGATTGATACTCTCGGTGACGGTCCCAGATTGTGCATCGACAGCGATTGCGCTGCAGATCCACAGAAGAAGAAGCACCTGGATATTTGCCACGAGAAGCATGTTGACGGAGTCGAAGGAGTCGAAGAGTCCAAAGGATCGGGAAGATCAATTCATGCGATGCTGTTGGAATCAAAGACTCTCAGGTCAGTCTTGGATCCCGTTCTTATATGTAATTTGTTGCCTTCAAAGCCTCTCGTAAGGTAGAGAGGGACGGCAAATCTCAAAGACACAAACTTGGTCACACGACCAAACAGTCCAAAGCTCCAAGAGAGCCGGTCAGAAGTTAGAGCCCCTCGAACGGAAGAAAGGCATGGTCCGTTTGGAGAATGTAGACTTCACGGTTCAGCTGCTTGCCAAAGCGAAAGTCTGGAGAGCTTTCCCCTCTTTGAGGACCGTGGTATACCTGAATCAGTGTCATCTGCAGTCCGGACGCTGGAACAGCGAATGTTGAGTTCGTTAAGCATACCTAACTTAGGCACTTTGATAAATACATTGCCCGTATGGTGAAGTATGACAAATGCAATCCCTGAAACACCAGGAGACTGGAAAGACCATTTTTCCGGAGCCAAGCGTTCACAGAGCGGCTCGTATATTACGACCATGGCATAAAGTAATTGCTTGGGAAGGCTGACAGATTCATGTATCTGCAAGAACTTGACAGGCTTGTGGGATGTCCAAGGCAGAACACTGTAGGTAGACTGTGAGACCTTCGAGTATCTTTTCAGACTGGACATATGACCTTGACGGTGAGCAAGATGTGCCATTGATCCGCGGTCCTTGGTTGACATCTGAAGTCCACTGAGCCGCGTCCGGTCCGGCTTTTACCAAGGTCTCAATGGTCCTGGTGAGATGATACTTGCCGCAGATGGCGATCAAGCACGCAGCTCGTACTCGTCTAGTAAGAAGATCTCATCTTTTAGTGCGACATGCCTAGACAGGTTGTGGGTGCTTGAACGGAGAAGGAGGTGAACTTGCAGGTGAGCCGGCTCCGGTCTTGGCAAATGGGTGGTCAGAGCTTTCTCCGCCCCGGCCGCATTTTGTCTCGACGTCCTGCAAAGGTTTGATTCTATCGTCAACGCTACCCAACTCATCACTCGTAATGTTATACGAACCAGCTAGGTCGCAACGATGTTACTGTCATACTGTGATGGTCACTGACTAGCGGCTGCGACACGGAGACATGGAACGGCAGACAGCTGCTATGCCGAGCTCCTGGAGTATCTCCAGACTCAACTTGGAGAGAGGGTGCATACAAAAGGCCAGTCAAGTCGCCGGACCCGAGCAGCAATAGCATTTCTCATTACCTTGTCCGATACAGGGCAGTTCTGAACAATAGCCATGTCATTCAAACACATCGTTACCTTACTTTCCGGCCTCGCCGCCTTGTCTGCGGCATCGCCCTTGGTCAACGCGCATGCGGCTGCTCCGACTGTCACCATTGTCTCGGGTGTGATCGTTGGAACTGCTACTGGTGTTCTCAATCAACCTACTGTGACCGGGCTCGTAAACGCCTACCTTGGCATCCCATATGCAAGCCCACCCAAGAGGTTTGAAGCACCTGTTCCTGCACCAGCCTGGAACACATCTCTCAATGCTCAGAAATATGGTGCTACTTGTATTCAGCAGCTCAATGGTTCGGGTATGTCATTCTCAGTCAGAGCTTCGCTGAGTAGCCAGCTAATCTAGGATCAGTTGTTGGCCCCTTTTCCGAAGATTGCTTGTTCGCCAACGTCTATGTACCACCCAACACCACGGCATCAAGCCAGAAGGCAGTGATGTTCTGGATTCATGGTGTAAGTACAAAACATTCTCGAGAGGAGATTTGAGCTGACAAATGACAGGGTGATTTGGCCATTGGCGCCTCTTCGGAGACGACATTCAATGCAAGCTCTCTAGCTGTAAACCACGACGTTATCGTCGTTACTTTCAACTACCGTCTCGGCAGTATGTATGTTGAACGCCTTTTCTGAAGGGCTTGCTGACTGTAGTGTAGTCTTCGGTTTCCCAAACTCTCCCGACCTTCCATCATCCCAGCGCAACCCTGGTTACCTTGATCAACGTCTTGCCTTGCAATGGACTCGAGACAATATCAACGCTTTTGGTGGAGACAAAGCAAACATCACCATATTCGGAGAGTCTGCCGGTGGTTACTCTGTCGCTCAACTTCTTGCAAACCCACCCAAGCCTCTGCCCTTCGTCGCTGCAATCATGGAGTCGCCTCTGATCCTCCTGCCCGGTAACGGTACTAAGAACTGGAACAACGTCAGCGCACACTTTGGTTGCGCTACTGCGGACCCATCTCTTGAGTGCCTACAGAAAGTTGATGTCTCGGATTTGAGTGGCTACATCCAGAGCAGTGGAATTGGTCTTCTTTGGCCTCCAGCGATCGATGGTGTCACTCAGGTTGAGAGCATCTCGGACGCTATATCTGCCAAGTCTTTTGCTCATGTCCCTGTATACATGGGCACGAACACTGGAGAATTCGACGGTCTTCTGAAGACTCTGGGCCTCGGCAAAAACATCAACAACAATGCCACTGAACAGCTGTTCGCTCTCTTCGGATTGAACCTTACGTCGATCACAGAGATTCTGGCACCCAAGTATCCTCAGAAGCTTGCTCCAGTGGATTTGGTTGGACAGATCCTCACAGATTTGTTCTTCACCTGCCCAGTGGCCAAGTTTTCAAGAGAGCTCGCCGCCAACCAGTATGACACATGGAGATACTGGTATGGATTGGTCACTCCCACCTTTGGTTCTGACTATGCTGCTCATGCCTCGGAAGTAAACCAAGTCTTCGGATCCTATCCTCTGCAGAACGAGAACGGAAAGGCCACAAGCGATCAAATCAAATTGAGCGCATTGATGCAGACAGTCTGGACCAACTTTGCCAAAGACCCACACCGTGGCCCTGGATGGCCTCAGATTTCGACCAATTCCATCAGCAACAAGTTTGGCTTGTTTGGTGGTGTTCGCAATTCGAGTGGCCTACAGATTATTCCTACCTTGACAGCTGACTTCGCTTGTGGTGTGCTTGATGGTGTTGCAACTTTGAGTAAAGCTGGTGTGTTGGAGGTCAACACTCCATTCGAGATCTGACCACGGCATAGAGGGTTTGTCAATTTGGATCTTCACAGAGATATCTGACGCAATGCACGGTAGATTTAAAATTTGGAGAGCTGGCCAATGAGATTGGAATGGGTAGCTAGTCTCAATGGAAGCTTCTCTGCTCTGGAAAGGTATCGTGCCTTCCGATAACTATAGTACAGCCTTGTTCGGAGACAGAGGTTCAGAATCGAGTTGAATCTGAACGTGATACCCGTGTTTTTCAGCCCGGTTTATCAGCTCAAGAACGCTGCCATGAACGTGACCGTGACTCCTGCGATAGCTGCAAATTTGCTGCTACCAAGCCTCTTCGCACCCATCCCTGTCGAGGGGGTGCAACAACCCTGAGGTCTACTGTTGACGATGGCCGGACCAATCTTAAAGCTCATGATGTTGTACCCAACATCATAACAATCTCCAGCTCTCGAACTCGAACAAGACCAACCAAGGATAGGATGGATGGTGTCGGAATGGGTGTTTGCCTGTTCGCAACCCTTACCGGCGTACACTTCCAGAAGACGGAGGGCATTTTGACCTTTTTCCTGCGGTAGCCCAGAAGGCGGATTTTGATGATACAAGATTGTGGAGTAGTCGGTTTGGTTGGAGTAGGCGAGTGCGTTGGACAGGCGCCAGTCGTTTGTGTCGGGGTCTGAGCTTGATAGTGTGCGGTAACTGCGGGAGCCGTAGCTATCGGAAGTATTGACGGAGAAGAGATCTTCGATGTTGAAGCATTCGAATGTGTTGAGGAAAGAGGCGGTGGTGAATGTGATGGCTTCTAATGAGCCGATGACAGGGCACTCGCCGATTAAGTGTAGCGAGAAGGTGAGACCTATGCTGCGAAATATGAGCGCCGTTCACTAAAGTGAGTAGTGTACGTAAGGTTTACCTTTGTGCGGCGCACAGGACGCACAGTCCGAGGATGAGTAGAGCCAGCATGTTGATGTCTGGCTTTGGGTTGTCCGAGGGCGATGAGACCGTCGTGGAAGAAAAAAGATTGATTGAAGTCAAGACGTGATGCCGCAACCGACGTTGGAAGTGAAGCCAAAGTGATTGGATTGAACATTCATGCTCCTTCCTCTATGACAGCATAGCAAATATGGGTAGTCGTTGCCTTGATAGCAGGCAAGAACGAGGTAGAAATCGGGCTCAGCAGTGGAGATGGCTGCACAGTCTTCCACATTCTATGCGCCTATGTGTTTGATCCAAGTTTGCTGCGAAGACCACTTTGTAGATAGCTACTGCTTTGTAGAAGACTGTTGTATATAGCCAGTCAGATCCACCAAATGTTCTGAGAATCAAGCCACCTGATCCTGCCTTTCAATTTTCCAACTGCTTATGAGCCGTCGCGAGCTGTAGCCACACTGCTGGCTACCATATTCGTTCAATGCTTTCCGAAGATTTGTCTCGACGTCTTCTGTATCTTCATGTTGAACATTAATGAGCTGTGTGCTGGACGGAAACATGTGGCCGTATGGCGAGCCAATTATAAATAACGTCAATGGGGCTTTGCCTCGCTAATTGGGTCGAACAAGATCGTGTTCATGAGCTACATAGACTCTTTTCTAGCTCTTCTTCTCTTCCATCGCAACGCGCGTTTCTCTTTCTCTCCATCCATCAACAAACTTCACGACAATCCTCACAAACTCCCTCATTTTATAATTCTCTATTCACAGGTAAAAGACTCCAAGGGAAAGCGAGTCAAAAGTTCTCCAATTTGGCAGCTGCTAGCACGAGGAGGTCATCGACTCTAAGGGTAAGCGTGTCCACCCACAATTCCCCCATACTATCGGCGCAAAGAGGGAGCTAGTTCAGACCCCTTCAATCTGCCCGGCATGTTTTAAGCCCGGCAACGATCCTATAAAGAACATAATTATCCGAGCACTTCCCATCGCTTAGGTCGCCCCCTTGTAAGTCCATCACTTCCTACTAAGGAAGAGCATAAGTACTAACATGAAATAGTAGACAGAATGTCCAAGACGCCCGCTTTAGCGAGGAGACCCTGGAGAAGTGTGTCGCCCTTACCACCCTTAAGCTCGCCGCATATAACATAGGCAGCTCCGAGGGTCTAAGACTTCTCGCCGCCTTCGAAGTCGCTAAGCCTTTCAAGCGAGGAATCTTCTTTGTCGCCAAGGGAGTTGTCCAGGTCGAGGAGGCATGGTACGCCGACGCTATGGAAGTCACCCGTGCTATCAACAGCTACCCCATGGGTCCTGCCGAGCGTCGACTCGGCAGAAGTAATGTTTTGACAGAGATTCCTCGCTTTTATGTCTACATCAGCACATCTCTATCTTCTGCGCACCTCGAGGTATACAACATTCGGTCCAACCAAAAGAATCTCATCTAACCATGGAGGAAAGCAGCCCTTCCTGCAGCTCTTCATGGTGTCTGCTGCTCAACAAGTAAGCCACTTTTACCATGTCAACAAAAATGAGATAGCATCGCTAAACTCCTTCCAGCAAAATCATTGGCAGCTCACCAAAGATGATCAGGCTTCATGCAGACAACGACAGCGACAAGTACTTGACGGGTCACGGTCCACAGAGGTCTTCTGAGCGTATACTCAATCTACTACAAAGCTGTTTTCGAGAGTGGTTTCCCTGAGAACCATCAGAAGAGGTTCACTCTGGGACTTTCGCATCAAGACTTGCAGACAGTCATCACGTAGCTGTATACCGGACAGCTTTCATCTTCCCTGGACGGCGTGGTCATTCTACCGCTACGGCACACCTCCCGGCTAACCCCTACTTCCAACAACGTTATTTGTCGGAGCATTGGATCCCAAGCAGCCATTCACCCGTATATTAGTTTATGGTAGAGGTCATTGGTGTTGCACAAGGACGACCACCCAGGTCCACGAGAAGAATGTCAACAACAACCTGGATCTGGAGTTCATTTTTCCCGCCCCTCCCACCAACGATCCCAATCTCATTCCCATCAAGCCTTGCACTCGCATTCTGGTCGATCCCGAGGAGACTTACACCACAGAGAACATTGCCAAAGGTTAGGCACATCGACTGTGTTTCCATTAGACCTTGCCAATCATCCTCTATGCCTTACCTATATCACCATCACGGCTGCACAGTATCAACAACAAATGCGTTTGTTCGTGCAAGTTTTACTCTTCTCCTTGCGACTATTACGAGCATAAGAATAGAGAGGAGTGGGGAAATAGTATGCTGCCCCTTGCCCTGATCATACCGAGCACTCTGCTGACGCAATAAATAGCTTGCCACCAACTCGACCCTTGCGTCCCTAAACCCGACCTAGCCACCTACTGCAAGCGTTACATCAGACCTGCTATCATCAACAAGGCTCCCGGGGTGATCGTCGATATCAGATACCTTTTCGTGCCTTCTGTCGGTGCTGATGACACCTTGTAATCTTCTTGTTGGACGCTCGTGCGCCTATCTTACGACTTGAATATCCCAATAGCTGGCCTCCAAGCGATGCATTTAAAATTACCCCAAATAAGTGCGAGCACCGGCGCTACGATAGACGGGACTGGAATCGAGGCTGACCAGCTGGATTATCTTTTTGGCTCTCATCATACACTCCAATCGCTTATTTTTGGGTGGCGAGGAAGCTCTCTGTCAGCACATATCACCTCTTTCCTGGAGATCAGTCCTCACATTGTATTCGAGAAGGTCGTCCGTTTCTACCCGAACGTGATTGAGCTCTCCCTGATTTGAGATTTACGACGCTTCTAGTAAGCTGGCCAAAATCAGCATTCATCTCCTTGTCTTTCAAGCGGACAAACCACTCTTTCTAGATTCGTTCCCGCATGTTCACAACTGCAGTGTACACCCTCACCGTCCACTAACCAGATTACACCCCTCGATAACCAGGCATAATCCACTCTCAGGTATCCGATCTTCCAACCAAAAAAAAAATCTATCGATAATTCTTAGTGCCGTAGAAAAAAAAAAGAAAGAAAAGAACACGTTTTGTAATTACTAACTTAATATCCCGCGAGGGTGTACGGTACCGTAGGAGACAATTACTTTCAGTGGACATATCGCTCCTTCCCAAATCGGTTCTTGCATTTTGATGGCTGGCTTGCTAGATGGCAAGGGCGCTCAGAGGGTGCTCAGAGGCAAATGATGCGACAAATTGTCATCGTTCTTTCCTCATGCAGGCCCGCCAACACCCTTTTCGCCCATCGATTGTCACAATGCTTACACGAACTTGCTTCTTGTTTTCCGAAGACGAGCGTCAGAACATTGGTTTTTGGGAAGTGTGATGGATTTGTACAATTAAATACATTTCTACCGTCTAGGAGATACAAGAAGTGGCTATGTGCATTTCCATGAACACCTGTTTTGTTTGACCAGCGATAGCAAAAAGCAACAACCATTTCCATCTCTCAGCAAGCAGTCCTATCCTCCATCATCGATCAATCAGTAGTAAAAGCCAACCACCACCACTCTTGCACAACCCAGCCATCCGCCTCTTTGTCCTCGTCTGCGCCCTTTTCACCTTCTCCGTATTTCATACGCTTAGCCAATCCAGCCTTCTCGGCCCAAGCCAAGAAGATCTCCAACTCCCAGTCCCAGAGCTTGCCTTTGTAAGCACCTTTACTCATGTCTTGAATCTTGAGGCCGGGTCTGAAGGCCAAGAGCCAAAGTGTGGCCATGACCGTCATTTCCCAGTAGACTTTGATGAGGTTACCGTGGATGTCGGTCCAAAGTGGGAGGCGAGGACCAAGTTCGCCGGGGAATTGTTTGGAAAGTGGAGGGGCGGGTAGGGGTGCGATTGGGATGCCTTGAACATACAGATCGGTTGGGTAAAGTTCGAGGAGGAAGTGCAGGCGGGACTTGTCCATATGAACGGTCTTGTAGTTGCCTTCGGTGAAGCCCCATTTGGTCAAGCGAGGATATGCAGCACCCATGGTGTGGTTGACCTCGGGCAGGATAGGGACGACCTTGGCGCGACCAGCAGCGACGAGGTTGGTCATCGCGGTCATCTCAGCATCAGAAGCTTGGTAGCTAATGGCCAGTTTTCCATCATTGGCGAAAGCTTCATCGATGATCTTCTTGTATGCTGCAGTTCTCTTCAAGTAGCGAACATCCCATTGACGTTTGAACATTGTCAAGACTTGATCAGAAATGTCGTAATTGCGTCCAGGAATTTGGCGGCCCTTGTTCTCCATGCGAATAATCTTGGCTCCCAACAGATGGTCCAGTGCACGCGGAAGGTCCAATTCAATCTGGATGAGCTTCTCGTGGGCTTGATTACTGTCATAGACTGCGTCAGGTGTGACAACATTGGCGCGCACCCAAGACAAAGCCAGCATGAGCTCTCCATCCTCAACAACAGGCTTTGGAGCTGCTGCGAGTGGACGGGAGAAGGTCCAGCTGTTGGCCAACTCTTCTCTGCGCAGATGAGTGACGTTTGCGACCCAGTAGTCTTCTCTCGGGACATTGTAGACTTCGGTAGCGTTTCTAACCTCGAAGCGTTTGTCCAAGACCTCACGACTCTTGGGCAGGTCTGGCATTCCGTTCAGAGGGTTTGAGCGAGAGAGTCTTCTTTCGGCCCACTCAACAATGCCCAGCCAGTCGTACTTTTCTGGTTCGACAAAGTCAATGCCAGGTACCTCACCACTCTCGTACGCCTCGAGGAACAGCTTCTGGAACTCGACCTGCAACTTGTCTGCTGTACCACCGAGCTTTGGTCTGAGAAACACCCAACGATGACGGCAGTAGTTGGGGTCAAACTTGTAGTGGAACACTTGATGGACAAGACCCCAGTTTACAATCTGCTCTAAACCTCCAGTAAGTGTCTTGACAACCACAACAGCATAGATGAGACGTTGCTCTTCCTTTTCTGACATTGAGAAGATGCCAGTCCTGCTCGAACGTGGCAATACCGCCTTGGCGCCATATGACTTGTACTCTGGTTGAGGTCTTGGTGGTGGGCGTGGTCTGGCAGTGTGGAGTCTGGGAAGTCTAGTGACTCCGACAGCTGCGAATCGTGGCAGCTCGTATCCCACATGCGGGCTCTGGTTAGGTAGTTCGAGCATGGTTGCCTCCTCTCCTGCTTGCTTGAAAATGTCTGCAAGTGACTTGGGAATCTGCATCTGCTGACCGATAAAGCCATACTGTGAGCGCTCGCTCGATGTGGTGATGACGACAGGGTCAGTCGAGAAGGTGCCCGATTGGCGGTGGAATCGCTGATAAGGACTGGTCAGGGACAAAGTGTCAATAACACTGAATGTGCCTGCCTGTCTCTGTTGCAACAATTGGACGAGTGAAGGCTCGTTCGGCAAGTCGAAGCGGACTTGAGGAGCATTCGGCACATCTCTTGATGGAACTGTCGGAATCCTCTCGGGCCTCAACAAGCCAAAGTCGCTGGCCGCCACTGCATCACGGCTGTTTTGCTCGGCTTCGAGTTGGTCATCGCGTCCAGTGGTGGTTAAAAGACCGAGAGCACGTCTTGGAATATGTTGATCTTCCGCACCCCAGCGTTGCAACTTGGCAAGTCTTCCACGACCACGTGGGCCACGGTCAACAACCGCCCTTGTCGGATCGTGCTGGTATGAGTCGAGTTGGATCTCAGTCGTCAGAGCAGCCACAGCGTTGTCGATGTCTTCTTCCATCTGAGCTTGCATGTATCGCTGTTGACGTCTTTCCTCCTCTTCACGTCTGTGTCTTCTGGCTGACACGCCCTTCTTCATTCTCGCTTCTGTCATACCAAGTTGAACCTTCTGAGGTCCTTGAATACGCGTGACGGTAGCAGTGGGGTCATAGATGAAAGAGCTGTTGGGGTTGTGGACATCGGGTATGCCCTTTCCGCCTCGCAAGTCGTGTTCTATGCGAAGGCGAAGCTCAGGCAAAATCTCAATCGACTCTGGGATGTAGGTCATAGGGTAAGATTTGATGATCTGTTGCTTGAGTTCTTGAACCTCCGAGGAGTTGGGGTCGATTTCCGGTTCCATGACAACCGCCTTGGTGACAATCTTTCCTTCAGAGGACGAGAAGGTGAAATGCTCCTTCTTCAACCTGCCCTCTTCGATTAGACCAGCAAGGACTCTGTCCAGCGTGTGACGATCAGGTCTACGGTGGAACTCTCTATCCCATATCGTGACGAAAGGGTAGAAGAGTTCTCTGTCACCACCGAAAATGCCACCATTCTGGTGTACAATTTCAAGAATCACTCTGTTGCGGTTGTAGCTAACGATACCTCCAGATCTGCCAACACCCACCTTTGTAGGAGCTTTGGCACGATTGATGGCACGAGCAAGCGTGGCTGATGATGGAGGGGGATTCTTGATCCAGAACGGAGCAGGAGTGCTTGGTGAGCCAGTGTGCTCGACACCCTCTTCAACAAAGATTGGCGCATCGGGTCTCTTTGCAGCTCTCTTGAAGAATGGCTCCAGAATCCTCTGAGCTGTTGTGACGTGGTTGGATTGAGGCTCCTGGGGAACAAGCTCGGCAGGCTCTTCGATGTCTTCCACAATAGCTTCTTCTGGTGCAGCCGACTGCTCTGCGTTATCGACGGAAGCGGCGTCGTCCATTTGCACATCTGTATCGGGAGCGCCAACTGATGCCTGACGCTCTTCAGTAGCAGCTTCGGACCCCTCGGGCTCGTAGGCTTCACTGTCAGCCCGCTGAAGGAGCAAGTCCACTGCAGAGCTGTCTTCCATGGAAATATCAGATGAACCAGCGACAGATGCTGGAGTGCCGAAGGACAACTTCGAGACAGTAGAAGATGGCGTGTGCGGAACTGGCACTGCTCTTCTGGATGAAGGCGTGCTTGGTGGTGATTGAGCGGAGCTTGCATCAAAGGCCACCTCAAGCTCATTGAGTGGCCTCCACTTGCCCTCATCAACTGACTGCTCGACTGCAAGCTTCTTCACGACTTTCTGTCGTAATGGTTCGTAGGCCTTGCGCTTGCCCTGCCTCTGAATTTGAATTCTTCTACCTCTCTTGATGACAATCTCTTCTCTGGACTCTTCAGGCTCGGCAAGTGCGGGTGGTTCTGAGGGCACTGGTGTTGCCGAATTCATGGTAGTCCATCTCGGAGTCACATCTGGTTGTATCTGATTCTGCATTGTCGCAGGTACAGATGCTGGAGTAGCAGATGTAGTGGCTGGAGTAGTAGGCTGGGAGATAGCGAAGCTTGGCTCCGGGGTAGCGGATGCTTCATGGAAGATTTCTTCTTCAGTGAACCATGGAAGAGCCTTGAGCTTCTCAGACTTGAATACAGCAATGAGGTATCTTGAAGGACGTCCCTTTGGCTGGACTACATCATTCTTCATTTGACCAGAGCCTGGAGGGTTGATGTAGGCACCAGGCTTAGCCTTGCTCAAGATCTCACGCTCGATCTCAGCCACACGCTTCTTGAGTTCTGGGTTGGCTGGTGTCTTCTCGATGGTCTGATCTGAGGTTCCAGTGCCTTCTTGGTTGACCTGCTGGTCGGGCTGATTGGCTGGCGGGTTGGTGGGTGACGGTTTCTCGGGAGCCATCGGAGCAGTCGCGTCTTGCTGTACTGTCTCGGTAGCGGGAACAACGGCTTGACTGACAGGTCCAGCAGTATTTTCTTCGGCCTTGGTCGACTTGCGACGTTTCTTGGGCTTTGGAGGATCCTTCTTGACATTTAAGCCAAGCTCTTCCCTAGCTCTTGACACGGCAAGCTTGTGTGACCTGACTTTCCACTCGCTAAGCTCAGCTTCAACACGCTTCGGGTTCATCTTGAACATGACTTTGTACACCTTTTTCTTCTTGGGTGGATAAGCGGTGGCGATGATAGATTCCTCTTCTTCCTCGACAGATGCGACTGGCTGTACAGCTGAGGAAGGGAGGTCAAAAGTTGTAGCTTGAACTCTTGGTGTCTTCAGAGCGCTCATACTGGCCAACGGACTCATAGTCGCCATAGCCTTCTTTTCCCATAACGGTCTCTTGCTGGGCTTGGCCTTTGATCTGACAAGAATATTCTTGCAGGCGGCGACGTTGTGAGTGCCATCATGGCCGACAATGGTCGAAGCCTTGACTTTAGGGAAGCCCCAAGCGTCAAGATCAGGCTTTCTTTCTATCTCTCCGGGCTTGATTTCGATAGCCTCCCAGGCGGCGTCACCATTCTTCACCAGTTTTTGGAAATTTTCGTAGCTTCGGAAGACGTAGTGGGAGATGCGGTGTAACTGAGATGTATCTCTGACGATGGCAAGGTGACGAAGATGGAGAGGTTGGGATACAGTCCAGACGTCTGTGAGTCTGCCCATGATCTCGTCAAGGGGACGTCTCCAGAAGTGACCCAAACCGAGATCGGCCAGATCCATCGTACTCAATCCTTTAGTTCCAGCGCTGGCAATGATCTGCTGGAAGAATTGGGTGTGGTGCATGTCTGGCTGCCATTGGGGAGGCACACGCTTGGCTGTTTCTGTCATCTTACCCAGTCCGTCCAAGGCTGCAGCATCAATCTCGACGTAGTCGTCGTCATCGTCGGCATCGGCTTCAGCGTCGGATTCCTGATCCTCAACAACCTTGCCTTGTTTGCCAACTTTGATGGTAGAGACAAACGCTTCCTTGTCCTTGTCGACAGGGTCACGCATCAGCTTGATGCATCTGACCCAAAAGACATTGTCAGGATCATGTTCGGTCTTCTCGTCGTCGTCTTTCGCAGTAGGTGCCTTGGGGTTGATATCGTAGCGATGCTCAAGTGCTTTAGTGCTTTCTGCTTGTCGCTTTGCTTGTTTGGGACGTTCACCCTCCAAACGAGCTCGTAGTCTTTGAATACAACCTACTCTTTCGAGTCTCTTCATGCATCGATGCAGAGCTCGTGTCTCCCAGCGTAGTCCATGGATGCCCATCTCCTTGCGCAAGTCTTCATATGCGATGAGACCTTCATGCTTCTTGAGAGTGACCATGACCTCGCTGAACCATTGCTCGTAGTTGACCATACGACGGGTGCCACCTTCGCCTTTGCCAGCCTCTCCTTTGACCACGTAGAAGGTTGAAGTGGGTTCTTGAGTCAGCTTCTTGAGACGAAGGAGACTGGTCTTGATGCCACCACCGAGACACATCTCCTTGGTGATGTAACCTTTGCTGGCGAGGGCGTCGGTTCGCTTCGGTACGGAACGCTTGTCTTGTCCTGTGAGTCTGGTGACATCTGGTTGGAGTACACCTCCACGTCCGGCGGCGGCGATGACTTGGAGACAGAGAAATTCGAGCTTCGGGATACGCTTCCAGTCAACATCGTGGTCGGTCAAGGCATGCCAGACTCGATGCTCGGTGGTGTATAGTCTCTCGTTGGCATGGGCAGCGAAAACAGGGGTAAGGGGGTTGGAAGGATCAGGTACGGTAGATTTACCAGTCTGATTGTCCGTGGAGGAAGAGGATGATGGAGTCTTGACGACGGTAACATCAGGATGATTGACGAGCCAGGTCCAAAGCTTTTCGAGATGCTGTGGATCCGAAGCTTGAGAATGTGCAGTCGAGTTTGCACCGGGAGGTTTCAGCGAAAAGAGAAGATCCCCGTCGTCGGCGTTATCTTCAACTCCCTCGTCGACTTCAGCAGCGTTGTTGTTAAATTCGATAAAAGCTTCGCTCAATGCTGTGATGGAGAAACCTGTGTTGTGTAATTAGCTGGCGTTGTTCACATAGCATTGAAGTCGACATAAATTCCGCTCGTGCATAGGCTTGAATAATTCATCTCATCTCCAGAGAAAAAAGTGATCCGACCGCAGCGAGCGAGCAACCGAGAAAGCCTGCGAGCCAGCGACTGAAAGCTAGTGGAAGAAAGGACATACCATTATTATCTGCCAAAGCGACCTGGAACAGTAAATGCTCCAGCAAGACATCCGAACCAGTAGCCATAACTGATCATGACTCTCTTGATGGGAAAAAAGAAGGCGCAGATGCGGGTGCGCAAGGGGAGATTCGAACCTGCGCGAGCGCTTGGTGTACGAATTTTGAAAGTCGCGACCGTGATTGTTGGGAACGTTGATGAGTGAAGTTGACGCGCAACACACATGGTCTGTGCGCGTGAAAGCAACACGTCAACCACGGGAGCGACCCTGACATGTGAAAGCAGTATTTATTTCCATGTTCATTTTCGTCCTACTAACGGCCTCGTCACTTTTGAGATATGGGAAGGACATTGCACCACAGTAGAGTGGGGAACCGCAACAACATGATAAGACATGATGACCAGCACGTCACCTCCTGCAAAGACGTACGCGGTCAAGAGATTGAGTCTAGAAATGAATGATGATTATTTGCAGACAGAGAGCGTCTACCAGAAGGCCTAGTAGTGAAACCATTTCCATCAGCAATACTAGCGTCCTGTCATAATGCCGTGTCAATAGAGATGTTGGACAATCATCCGGCTCTCCAACCAGCCAAATTTGGTGCCCCAGCAGCATGCTGTTCTCTACGCTTTTGTTCCTCCTGCGCGTCATCTTCAGCCAGTCTCTTCCTCGACGTAGCTTTCTTGATGGCCGTCATTGTGTGCTCCCATATCTTGGGTCCAGCGTTCATGTCCCGGTATTTGTTGATAACTGCCATGTCGCCCGCCGGTCTGCCATCCCAGTCCAGTAGGTAAGCTCCACTTCCCTTGACTCCATCAATACCAACAGCAATATCCAGACCGCCATTCAAAGGTATAGATCCGACGGATCCATTTCTGGCTTTGTACATGGAGCTTGTGATCTGGAAAAGATGCCTCTCGCCGCTCTCTCTGAAGTTCAGGATCCAGGGTGTCATGACGGAGTAGAGCACCTTCACACCGAGTCTGATAGGCCCAGTGAGTGAATTTGTGATTCCAGACTTGACAGTACCAGGGTAGGAATGACTGAAGGAGGTATGCGGGTATCTCTTGGCCAGTTCCTCCATCATGAAATCGGTCATCATGACACAGTGCGAAAGGCATGCATGTAGAGTGTAATTCTTTTTGAGGTCCATATCATCCATGTCAATGTCTGCTTCGGATCCTGCTGCAAGTACTGTGAGAACACGTGAGAGCTCTTTTTGATTGGAAGCTTCTGTCAGCTGAGGCATGAGGTTCATGGCAAAGCGTATTCGAGAATAGTAGTTGACGGCCATTTTGTGATCGAGTCCTTCTGGTGTTTCTACGCAAAAGTGTTAGAACCATGTCTCAGTGAGCTGTCCAAAACCTGTATCAAGACTAGTAGTCTGCATGTGGGCTTGACAGAAATCGGGTTCGACAACTTACCAGATCGGCCACCGAGTGACATGTAACCAGCAGACAAGAAAAGAATGTTGATTTTCTTTTCTCGTCTTTGCAGCTCCTCGCATACCTCATCGACATTTTTCAATATGCTGATGTCTTTCTTGATGAAGACAGCCTTTGAACCCGGATTCAGGTCTTCGAGCTCCTTGCAGAGCTTATCTGCTACATCCTGACTCCTGAATATATCTGTCAACACAGATTGTCGAGTGTTGTTGCGCTTGTATGTCAAACTTACCTGCCGATGATGTATGCCCGCGGCGTTGTGGCCCGTAGGAACAGCTCTTTCACTGTGCTTTCAGCGACACCATGTGTACCACCGACTAGATCAATCAACCGCTGGTCAGCATAAAATCCGTCAAAGCTTCGAACAGAAATGCAGCATCCTTAGACGGGAACGAGAAGGTACGTGATTCCAACGTAACAGCCACGTGTGAGAGAACGGTGAAGAGGGCGCGGAGGCGAATTCACGTACCAAAGACAGCCACCAAGTTCTCCAAGTTGCGGGCCTCCAAGTTCGAAGTGCGAATAGACTCTAACGAAACCATGCCTGGATTTTCAGAGAAGATCAGAGATGTGGGTGTTGTGACATTGGCAGCTGGTGGCAACCAACCCGCGCTCTCGTCGACCGACATTGTATTGGAAAAGAGGAGTTGTATGCGGCTCTGCTGATAGGAAGCCTCGTGAAGCTAAATTTGCCTCGGGATGAATGTTGCAAAGTTGATTTTGTTGTATGGCGACGATGGTTTGTATTGTATGTCAACGTATGGATGGTTCGAGAATAAGAGCGGGCGATTGGAAGAAGAAAGTTTCTGTGTTCAGTGAGGAAGCGGAGTAACAGAGCAGACAGGCTTCGTTCTATTCTGCTCGAAAAGGTGAGCGTATGTGTTCTATCTGATCCCAAGCAGACCGTGAGAAACGCGTACGGGCTGCACCTGCCAATACGATCAGCATCCACCATCACCATCCCCAGAAAATTGAATCAAAAGGGCGGCGGAGCTGGACACGACTCCGACTTTCTTCTGACCAATGACGACGGTGGCTTGCGACCTGCAGCTGCCTTTTTGGTGCTTGCTGCGCATGCATCTCAACCGGACCAACTCTCCGAAATGGATGGGCTATGAAGATGCGAGATGCATGAGGCTTTCGTGGTCGGTGAAGCAGTCGAACAAGAGCGCAAAACAAGACTGCTCATTTTGGAGCTTGACTGTGTCTTTCATCTGATCTTCCAGCCCTCAGTTCCAGGAGAGCAGAACAAACATCGCTATCAGGTCCCCAACTCTTCTTTCCCTTCCATGTCCCTCATTCACCTCCTACTACGCGCGCGAACCACGTCGCGGATATTGCCTCATCTCGAAGCTGGCCGAATGAGTAGGAGCATATTACAGTATCTCCTGCCCCTTTATTCTCCCTCATCACCACTCTTCTACGTGTACGCGCGAACCGCGTCGCGGAAATCCCCTTTGTGTCCACTCCAGCCGAAGAAATGAACCCCTGTGGCGGAGCCATACACTCACCTCATCGGTCTTCTGCCCTCCTGAAGATTTCGAGATGATGAATGCACATAAGATGTATCCGAGTTCTCAGACCAGAGAATGAACGCAAAGCCGGCGTTGTCGTAGTTAGAAAAAGGGAAAGGAAGGCATGGGTGGATCTTTTTTATACTGGAGATTATGCTACAAGATGAGGTGCCATTCGACATGGCAGATCATATCACGCGCGAACCACGTCCGAGAGTCGCAAACGTCTCTTTCATTATCATTAGAGAGCTGCATTAAGCGTATAATTGGGTATCCTAAGGTAAAGTAGAAGCAGAATCGAATGAGAGGCACACAGAGACGACTCCATAGAAAGGGCGCAATCTCGCTAGAAGCACCTTCTACATCAAGGATTGCCGACCTTTGGTTTCTTTCTGATCATTGAAGCACTCAATACATTCACGGCTGGCGCATCCACAGCGGCTGGTTGTTGAGTTTGATCATCTGCATTCTTTCTCTTCTTGCGGATGAGCATGCCAGACAAATCGTTGACTTGACCAGATGCGGGTGCCACGACGCCATCGACAGATTGTTGTTGATTCATCGTCGGAAGCGAGCCCGTGATGCCGGTGCCCCAGTCCTCAGTCGGGATAGTAATGGCTGTAACCTCTGTCAACCATTTGCGAGTGCTGCTAGTAGCTGCATCTGCGTCGGAAAAGTCGAGCCGTAACAGTAGGTCGTGGACTCTGGTGTATGCGGAGTGTTCAAGCACGATTTGACCACGGCCCGTCTCTGGCCACTCTTTACTGATCGTCTTGTCGGAGCGAGAGGACATGTTTGATGAAGACGACTTTATTTTTGGCTGACGAGGAACGATTGGGCCCGAGAGCTTCTTCCTCCGCGACGACTTCTTTCTTGGACTCGACTTGGTGGCTTCTGTGGCTTGGCCGACGCTCTCTTGACTAGAAGGAATCAGGTCTGCTCCAAGCAACTCATCTGCATTGAACGATGTCGCTGGAGTAAGAATCGTCACAGAGTCCTCGAGCGACTGTATGGAAGGACGCGAAGGTTTGAAGACTAGCCAGATGAAGCCAACCATTCGGCCAGCACAACACTCTTGTCTGAAGGCCATTGTATCCCAGAATTGATCCAAAGTCCTGATGCTCTTCCACATGCCACTGCCTTTCTTAGAGGGCGAGAACAAAGTCTGGGAAGGTTGCGAATCGGGTATTTCGGCATCGAGTTCATCAAGGTAACGGGCTTTGGGATCGTCGGGGAAGTGCGGTACGAGGCATCGAGGCGGTGCAGACGGGTTGGGAGCGATTTCGAGGAGTGGGTGGCCATGTCGCCACTTTCGGTTGTCGACTGGATCGGAGCGGTGTGAGGTTGGGAAGAATTGGGTCGTCTCGTGGTGATCGAAGCCGGGTACGATGACGTGGGCGCGGGTGGTGTAGTTGTCGTCGGTGGTCGGGTATCTCAGGACAGGGTCAAGAGTCTTGCACCACCACTTGACGAGTTGTCTATCGTCCAAGACATGCTTTGCGCCATGGTCGACACTGCCTGGAAAGAGGTATTGGTCTTGGGCTCTGGCGAAGAGTGAGACTACGAGAGGGATGCCGGGTCTCTGTCTGGTCTCGGCGAGCCAGGTTATGAAGGTCGAAGTGACGGGACGGATGGGCGACTGGCGTGGTTGAGCGGATTTCAGGTTGAGGTAGCCTGTCGAGTCGGCTTTTGAGACGAATAGCGTGGTTAAGGAAGCAGTCGTGTAGACAAGTATCTCAATGGCGTAGACAAAGACATGGCCGCCTCGAGTCTGGGAGGATGTCGGAATAGAGGATGAAGATGAAGATGAAGATGTCGGCGATGCAATCGAAAGAGTCAAGAAATGGGATTCGCAATGGGTGCGCTGGGGCCTCTGGCCTGGCGGAGCAGCGAACAAGGCGTCTGACTTTGTTGGCGGAGTCGAGAGATGGTGGATTTTGTATTCCGACCCGGCGCTCAGAACTTTCTCCAAACGCGCACAGAGTTCCGCCCGACTGGTCGAAGCCTCTTCTTCAGCCATCTTGCTAGAAATGCTCGGATAACCAATTGCCATACCGTCGAGAGAGGCAGACCAAGTCAAGTAAACACTGCCTGACTCTCGAGAGCAACGCCCGAAGTTTTGCCGTGACCGGAGGTGCCAGTCAAGAAAGATTCACGCCGCCGCCAGCGACAAAGTGATGGTGGGAGAAAGAAGCACAATCAGCAACAAGGAAGACCAAGAGGAGGAGCAGGAAGAAGCCCATTGGACATATCACCCACACATGCACACACCGCCAACATGAGCGCCACTCTATCACCGCCCGCCCTCGTCGGCGCCGTCCTCAGAACATCAATGACCCGTCCACAACTTTCTCGTTGCGCCGGCCGCCTCGCACAATCAAACTCCTTTGCAACCTCTTCAGAACCCGTCCGCGAACACACCCCCCGATGGGCAGCAACTCCTTCTCGTATGGCCATGCCCGTCCGCACACGTCCCGGTCCCCGTCAACGTCAGGCTCCTCCATTCGTCGTAAACCAAGACCCAGTAGTGCTGGACAATGCCTACAGCTCCTTCCTCGGCAAGAACGGCGACACACTTCTACCCGAAGAGCTCAAGTGGCTAGCAGTAACCCACAAGTCCTTTGATCACGCGAGAAGAGGTTTCAACGACAAGCTCGCTTTCCTGGGAAAGAGATTGTGCGATATGCAATGCGATCTGGCCCTGCTGGAACAACAGGATCCTCTCAACACAAAGGCTTTCAACAGACGCAAGCCCTCGTCCAAGCAATACTTGCACCCGGCCATGAAGGGTGTGCACAATGTTTCCGAATTCGCAAGGAACAACACTTTGGACAAAGTGAGATTGGCTTCTTTGGCGCGGCAATACGGTCTGGACGGAGTTGTGAGATGGGTGCCGAGAAACGTGAGTTTGCACAAGAATACAATCAGAGGGGAAGGTCGCCTTGCTAACATGATCTATCTAGGTCGACAACCTCTCATCATCCGGTGTCGATGTCGTGCTCGCGCATACTCTCTACTCGATTGTCGGAGCCGTCGCTATGGAAAAGGGAGGCGAATTCGCCACGAAGATTGTGAGGGAGAGGATACTGAGCCCTCTCGGCCTCAAGTAAACGTCAAAAAGAGCTTCGATCGCATACTGTACAATTGTATAACAGACATAACTTTCTTACTTCAAATTCATACCTTTGGAGGAGCATACTCCGGATATTCATTTCTATTTCAATAGCGCCCTTGGTCGGCCTTCTCGCTCACGCGCTTTACTCTGCTGACCAGTAGCAGAATATACCTTTGAGCCCATGCGACACGATCGTTTACCAATTCTCAATACACCTATCTTCATGTCTCGGCAACGTGAGAGGAAAGCACCAAGATTTCACCACAAGCAAGAGTTTTGTGTGCAACACGGACCTTTCCAGCACGACATTCGCAGTTTCAGACCTATCAAGTCCTATTACATGTGCACGCGCGCATTTCTCTCCCATACCTCCACGCTTGTCGACTAGCGGAAGCAAAGGAGAGTAATGAACACAGATGATGGAGTACAACGGGCAACACCGATACCACAATATCATCTTCTCCTCTCCCACAATACCATCTTCTCTTCTCCCACATGAACACTTCAATTCTACTCTCCTACTGCAAGATCTCCGCAAACTATACCCTTAAACCTCGAACCATGATATGAACACCTCTCAGGAAAACCGCAGGTCTCACTACCATCAAATAAATAGCTCTACCCATCTCTCACGTCTCAACATCTCGACGCCCTAGCATGCACTATTCTATGCCGCAAGCCCTCCGTATCCTAGACCTTCCACTTAGTCGAGAGTGCAAAGAGCCATACTCTACCCATCCGCGACCTTGGAGAGCAAGACTTGTTGTATTGACCAAACTCATGCATTTTCCCCATCTATTTGAAAATCGTTCTCTCGTGGAACGCCCATTTGTGATACACGATATCTGTACATTCGCCCTCCTTCCTCTCTTCCTCTTTTTTCTCAAAAAGGCCACATGCTTCTTCAAGCCTTTTAACGTCTTCTCGTCAATCCCCTCCTCTCGGCATTCTTAGCCTTCCTCACAGCACTCTTTCTCCAAGCCAAAAATCTGTTTCCAGGTTTGAACGCTTGAACCTGCACACCGGCTCTCTCGGCAGCTCTTCCAATCTCCCAATTCGCTGCTCTGTACTGGTATCCCGGTCGCAATGTCGGTGTCGCTCTGACAACCTCCCCTGTTTTTCTATCCTTGACGACCAATTTTCCTCTCTGCTCTGCAGGGCGTTGGCGGATAGTCGACGGCTTACCCTCACCCATTTCCGCATTGCCAGAGAGCCCTGTTTCAGCGCCTGTGATGAGATCGCCTTGTACGGCGGCGACTTCGGTCTCGGGCATGAGGTGGGCTAGCATGCCTAGACGTCTACGGCGGACCGCATGAGGTGGCTGAGGAAGCACTTGAGCGCGCTCGAACACGACACCGATGTATTGGCGTTTCGGGTGCTTCAAGGGGTCTTTGTAGTATTTCACGTAGCCCGGTTGGGTGGCGTAGATTGTGTGGTCGCGACCTATGGCGCAGTTGTCGCCTGGGAACCATTTCGTGCCGCGTTGGCGGAAGATGATGTTGCCGGGGATCACGTATTGTTCTGTTGCGTTGTGGTCAGTCTCTTGTGCTGTTTTTGTTGTGCGCAGTGTGCTAGTGTGTCTGTGTGTCGAGGGTTGTTTCTTGAATATGTCGAGGCAAGTGTATGATTCGAGAGAGAAAGAAGTGATGCATGTCCGTACCTCCACTCTTCTTGGCCCCCAATCTCTTTCCTGCACCGTCCTTTGCAGAGTTGGCAGCTCCCTGGGCTTTGTGCGAGGCATATCGTACGGCGATGGTGGTGTTGGTGACGGCTGGCGAAGAAAGGCGCAATGCTGACAGGGCAGTCTCGATTGTGGTGATTGAGGGCGACGAGCCAGTGGGCAGCGCCCGTATCCTTTGGAACAACATGGCAGGCGAGAGTGTGCTGTGTGGTTGCGCGCGCTCTCTTGTCGAACTCGCTGTCGATTGCTTGGTCTCGTCGACTTTCGACTTTCTACCGCCTCCGCATTTCCATCTCCGATGCGTGATGAGGACTTGGCGGGCGTGCTGGACTTTACACAGGAGCCGACGCCTTCGTATTCCAATCATGTTTGCAACAACGCGGCCTTCTTACACCTTTCCAGGCGTTCTCAAGACCCGTAATAGACTCTGATGCGATTGTGGTCATCTGTCAATATTGTCGTATAAATATGCTAATCACAGTCTTCACTTGTCATAGCCTTTCCCAGGTTTCGACCCTCTCCGCAGATCAAGCGCCGCTCTCTGCTCTCGCGCTTCAACCTCTTCTTCCACCATGTGTGCAGTCAGTGGGCTCGTAGCCGCTGACTCTGGTCTGGATATCACACCTTCCATGTCAAGTATCGTCTGCTCACTCCAGCTCTTGGTTCTTACTCTTCTGGCGTCCGAGCCCATGTAGCTCTGTCTTGTGCCCACAAGCGTGAGCTCGTCCGAGTCTTCAAGCTCCTCTGCTATTTTTTCCAGCCTCTCGTCACTGACCATTGGTCTTGCTGCAGGCTGTTCTCGAACTGGTCCTTTCTCGACGTCAGGCTCGGAGGGTGCCATCGTGGATATCGTGTCGAGCGTAAGACTCCATCGAGGAGGTTGGCGTTCTTTCGTAGCCTGTGGGAAGAAGAATGTGATGAGTGGTTTGAGGGCGAGTAATGACGCGCATATTATGCCGACATTGGCTTCGACCATAGACCATGTCACCGCCTCTGCTGATGATGCTGTGTAGTTGTGTCGAGCATACGCATTGTGTACTACGACCAATCTGACAATCGAGACTGCGCAGGTGCTGTCTTCATGTCAGCTCATCATCTACAAACGCCAAAGAAGAAGCCTTACAAGAAGCCCAGTAAGAAGACGCCTACCAGTGCAATCTTCTGTCTTCGTGGCAACTTCAGGCGCGAAATGACTGGTATCGGCAATGCAAGCACTGCAAAGTCGAGGACGATATTGACACTCGTCACACTCAACCAATACGTCCTCGTACCTAGACAATGGCCCGGTGTCATCGGTCGCCAGACCTTCTTGACCGGATTACAGATGAAAATGGAGGCAAACACACCCCAGAAGAGCGATGGCAGTAGAGTCGCGAAGAGGAGCCATGTAAGACGTCGCATTGTACGAGTGGGAAAGATTCGCAGGTATTGCGTCAGGATGGATGCTTTGGTGACATGGATAAGGACGACGTAGAGGACATTCCAGCTGAGGAAGAGTTTGGCTGTCGTGTGCCGAATGTCGAGAGGATTGGACCAGGCGTAGCTGCCAAAGCCTGTGACGACCATGGCCACGGTAAGACCAAGGACGATCCAGGAAAGGAACTGCAGGAGTGTAAGTGTGATTCTGCCATGATGACAACGGTGAGAGGTTGAAGTGGACGATGAATGGTTGTGATTGTTCGGTGAGCAAAAGGTAGTATGATGCTTTGAGACAGTGCCCGGTTTTCAAGATGGAGATTGGCCAGGATGTGTAACCAGGCAGGTGCATTGCAACACCCAATTTTCACAAGCAGAGGCAAGAATACTCACAAGCGACACCACGATGACAAAATCATCGAATCCTATTGCCTTAACAAATTTGCATCGCACGACAAGTCGCAAGATCACCACAGCTGTCGCCAGTGCCGTCGTGATGATGGTTGGTGTGAGAGCATCCCATCGAAGATTCGGCTTGTCGTGGTGTGAGGTTGCTGCATCCACCATGGTCATCTTGTCGGTTTAAAAGTCGAAGGTAATCATAAGCGCCTTTGTCGACGGATGTATAGGAATCAAAAGATAACAGGAAGTCAAAAAGATATTGTTGTAGGTGAACGAAAAGTTTTGAGGATAGATTGATATAGAAGGAGCGACGCGAAACCTCTTTCCTCATCCGCCACCGAGTTACACGAAAAATACCAATTCTATCTTCCAATAGCAATCCAACCTTTTTCCCTTGTTCGCGTTGATGATCTTGTCGTTGGTGTAACGTTGTGCGCCCCTCCTTGATCAGCTTATAGGCCACCAAGCCATGTGACTTGTCATGCTTTGGGTAAGTATGGTGGAGTATTCCCCAAGGCTAAAGCCTGTACTACAAATCAAGCTTGATGATACAAAACTTTGACAGTGGATATCCGGGGTACAAGCTTTGCATGATGGCAGATGCGGAGAAGATATCGAAACGGCGTGAGGGTGTTTGCGTAATAGAACGTCCATGTCCCATACCCATACTCTGGAGGGAATGACCTTGATAAGTGATTCGAAACCAGATAGCACCTTAGTATGATGGGAATATGCTGGTACATGAGAGTGAAGGTACACAGCCATACTCGTGTTTGCTGGAATATGTGTACCAGGCTTGTGAGATGGGTGAACGCACGAGACTCCAACGACGCTGATCAGAGTTCGAAGCCATCGATGCTTCCTTCTCAAGAGCTGAGAGATGTACGCGTCTTGATCTTCTCCACAGTAGATGGTATAGATGTGGCTGAGACCAGTCGAGTGTGTCACGCCCATCTACCAGACAGGCGGGAGCAGGAGCCATGTAGGGGTATTGTTCAGTCCGGAGGAGGAACTGATGCAGGCGTTTCCAGTCACTGAGCTGGAGGAGATCCCCCTTGACGTTACAATCCGGGTGACGGTACCCGTTAGACCTGGAGTCGACGGACATATCCATGGTTGAGGCGCACTCAACTAGTTCCGAGCAGTGTCATACTCATTCCGTCCAGTGTAGGTTTTGTATTCCAAGGTCGATTGGAGAGGAATTGGTGAGTGTCAAGTTGCTTCAAAGCAACCCCGAACCAATCGATCAGTTGCGAGAGAAGAGAGCCATCTTTGCTTGAAGGTATGCCTGTACAGCGGCATCGTTGGCGTCCTTTGATCTGCCGGAGCTAACAGCATGAGCCGGGAGAGATTGAGTCCAGGCTTGGATAGCAGATGGGTTGTATCCGCCTTGAGGATGAGCAGGCATGGCGTATGTTGTTGGGGGCGAAGAGCTCATGTTCTGTCGAGAAAGGCTGTTTGCAGATTTGGTGACTGAAGACATGTTGAAGGTGAAGATGCAGGGAAGCAATACGGAATACACCTTTTGTGAGGACGGTATATATTATATAGTTTTGAACTGCCGGATAAATCAAGAACTGAAATGATAGAACAAACTTCCGACAATTGCAAAGATGAAAGGAACTCTGCCTTCTTTTGACACGTCTCAGGGACGGGCGACCTCATGTATTTGTGTATTGCTTCCGAAAACTTGACTGATGTAGGTTTCGGGAGCCAAACGGTCTGATTGTTGAACGAACGAGGTGTGGAGTGCATGCCCCGAACGTATGCCTAAACCTGCCACTCCATCGCGTGCAGCAGGAGGAAGCGTGATGAATTGCAAATATTCAATCGATGCAACCATCGGATCATGATCAAGGACCCGGCTAGATGGTAGGTTGTATGAGTCGAGGGAAGAAGGAAAAGGCCGTTGTGCCCGGGTGTTTGAGGTAAGCTTCTTGGGGCCGCCGTTCGGCAACGCCTGATCAGACCAAGAAGGGGACCCATCTGACAAATATTGTGCATGAAGCCCAGCTTCAACAAGCAAATCGAACTGTAAGCGCTGTGTTATCTCTGGTATGAAATCATTCATCAATGTTGCGACCGAGCTGTTCCTGACAGAAGCGAGGTGAAATAGCGTCCCTGAGCACTTGAAGCAATCTAGCTGGTTTCAGACTTGTACGCACGATCTGGACTAGAAGTCGAAGCACATGCGATCAGGGTCTGACCCCCCACGCGATGATGGTGATACCTAGTAGAAGGTCCTTGGGGCTGGGAGATTGATTCTTCCGCGACTGCAACCCTTCTTGTTTGGTGCTTGACCTGCCTGCGACACAGGATTAGCTTGACAAATACCCTGCTTGCTGGAACGATATTGTTTTCTTGGAAGGATCAATCATGCAGATCCCTCATCATCGGCGACTCGTATTTCTGCTATTCCTGCCTGGAGAGTTCTTGACAATTGGTAAAGACGTTTACATGCGGTTGTTCACGGAGGTGCCGAAGGAGCAAAAGAAGGAATCAGCACGTTCGGCAGCGGGCCGTCAACTAGAGGTGGGATCTCGAAAGACTTCAAATTCCAAATTCCTAAACACATTCCAGAGGCAGCCCCAGTCTAAACTTGCCCAACCTCGACAAAGCCGCCCGCCAACGCCTTTCCATGTGTTCTTCGGCTTTGTGGTATGGCGCACGTTCTTCTTTTTGGAATGGGCCCAGATTCCACAAGATATGCTTATTCTGCGTGGTCCGATGGATTACAATCTGCTGAGGACAGTGCTGTGTTACGGCAAGTGTTGTGCAAAATCTCGTTGCTGTCGAAGTAAGCTTTCATTCTTCACCGACGCTCTGTAAAAGGAGCAGCCAATCAGCAGACGCGATGCCCAAGACTTCCAAATACTTCTTATAGGGCTGCAGCACGCAGGTCAACCTTTCGAAGAATAATAGCGACATCCAAAGCCGTTTCTGCCGTCAATGTCCGACACAACCCTTCCAGGATTTTTTGCAGCATCATCTTACCAAGGTGTCATCACTCAAAAGACATGTGAAATAGATTGCTTTGCATCATCAAAGACCTCATCCCGCTGCCTCTTTCTTTCCATGCCCGTGCTCGTCTCCGCGTAGTCTTTCCCCAAGCACACCAGCACCAGGTTTGAGCGACCCTTTCGGATCAGAGCCGAATCACGGCAGCCATGCGTACGCCGTACGTCCGTACATCGTATAGAAACAGGGCGTTTTGTAGCTGCCGTACGGCATGGTTTGTTTGTCAGGCTTGCCTTGCTGGCTGGCTGACTTCTCTGACCGCCAGAGTGGACCTCTATCAAGCCACCATCGACTCCTTCGATTGTGCTAGGACGTTGAGACGCTTGTAAGATCTAGCGATGAGTTGTACAGAAACTAGTCGGTGAGGGAGTCGTGGTTATGGTAAATTAGCCCTGGGTTTCATGCACGTCAAACGGATATTCTCGGGACTCGCAATAAGCTTCGGTGAAAAGAGTGTCGCGACATCTTACCCTTTGGGGATGGCACAGTTCAAAGACAGACTACTCATCTTGGCAGTGGATGTCTGCTGGGACTAAGGACTCAAGAAAACAACTGTTATCATTATTACCTGTAGGATAAACTAACTAAGGGCTGCAAGCAAGGTTGTCCAAATTGCTATGCATCTAATTCCCAGAGCCGTGGGTGACGTTCCAATACCAAGAGAACAAAATGAAACGACGAAAAGCAATGGAGTCAAGTACCAAGACCACCCCTCATGATGACAATTAGGAATTCTTTTCGATCCTTGCAGTCGAAGCAAAACTGGGAGGATGACAAGTGCTCCTTCCGCCAAACATCTCATGCATGCCTGCACTCAACAGATACTGTAGGCACATCAACATTCTTAGTGTCGTATCCACATCTCTTCAGGAGTCGAAGATGGCGCCAAAGACCGGGATGCCACGGGACTCAAGACCGCTGACAACTTGTCTGGTGACGATGGCGTTGGAGATGATGACAATTGCCTCGGATTGAGACTCAACGTATCTGGCGTGGACCAGTCTGGTGATGTCGCCTCTGCCTGCCTTGGAAGTATCGACGATGCATGCGCCAGAGTCTGCTTCAAAGACCGAGTTGACGATAGCGTCGCCGTAGGATTCTCTAGGATCAGAGCCCATCCAGACTACATGCATTGGATGATCGGGGCAACTCTCGAGGAAAGACAGGCATGGACCGATGCCAGAGCCGGTTGCGACGACGAGAACTTTCTTGAACATCAGAGCGACGCGCATGACACCGTAGATAGGGGCTCCTTTGACCCAAATGCGTGTGGGAGGGTTGTCGATGAAGTCAGAGGTCCAGTCACCAGCTCTTGACATGAGCACCCTGAATCCCTGTTCATCACTGACTTTGGAGATGGTGGCGAAAGAATGGGTCTCCTTGAGAGGAGAGTCGGTGATGCGAATGCCTTGACAAACATCCATGCGCTTGTAGTCGAAGTGGAGGAGCGCAGCTCGGGGTGAGAGGACTTGGACATGGACATTGCGCATTCTGAGGCGACTCCAGGGGTATATAATGGCCAGGGTGATGATGATTAGACACCAGAAGAGCACACTCTTGACCATCAATAGGCCCACAGGCTCACCAGTCAGATAGTTTGTGGTAGCAATGGAGACACTGAGCTGTGTCCATAGGAGAGTGACGGAGAACCAGCCGACATAGCGATGAATGGCCTCGAAAGCATTGTGGTGAGAAACTCTGAAGGCAGGAATTGCAGCCAAGCTAATGATCAAGAGTAGAACGCTGGTGACGACAGCAAAGCCGAATGCAGAGCGCTTGTAAGGGTCACGAAGGTCGACGCCGAGAAGAATGGTGAAGAGCAAATACCAGAGCGATCCAGAGGTAGCGCAACCAGAATGAAAGCCGCCGTACGAGTAGACTTTGCCTCCGACTTTACGAACGGAGAGGGGTGCTGATGGCTTGAGGGTACATGCAAGGCGGAACAGAGCGTTGACAACGTGCTCGTTGCGGACGAGAATGGCGACGCAGAGGTTGATGGCAGCTGCGGTGGCTGCATCTGAGCTGGTGATGCTGGTAATCGGAGCGATAAGGACTGTGGTAAAGAGGTTGGCAAGAATAGTGAAGGCGAAGATTAGTCTGTAGAGGGAGAAGAAGTTCCAGAAACGTCTGGTGGTCTTGGTGCCCAGCTGAGCGGGGAGCTCCTGCGAGCAAGAGAGCCACTCCAGCTCAGCCTTGTCGGCGACGATGGGGTCTCTGATCTTCTCGCAGAGCTCCTCCTGCTCCTCAGAAATGGAAGGAGGAGCAAAAGGAGACTCCAACAGAGGGAGCAGCCATTGCTTCTCGCCCAGCCCAAGGTTAGAGAAGGGCTTGGCCTGGAGACGGAGGGCGCGAGCAAGGCGAGTCTCATCAGGGGAGAAGTCAATGGAACCATATTTGGCCATGGGCTCCGAGTTTGCACGCGGGCGGACCACCTCCATCATCACGGCCATTGAGGCGGCGGGAGGTCCCGAGAAGCGGCGTGCAGGCATCTTTGAGTGAGAGTGTTAGGTCGAAGGTTGGTGAGCATGTCGTAGCCATGACCATTGACTTACGGTGGCAAGAGGTAAAGAGGCGAAGCAAAACTCTGCAGATGCCTCCTTGAGATAGGGGCGGTGGAGGCAGAGCTGTCTTTCAGGAGTGTGCGTGTCGAATTGATGAGCGGCGAAAGAAAATGCTGCAAGAAAGAGGCGTGGGCGAGAAGAACAGCGCAACAAAGAAAAGACTGACAGTGCAAAAATGAACGAACAATGGATGAAAAGAGCGTAGGTCGTCGTAGGTCTGAAGGTAGTGAAAGTTGAGCGCGGGTGAGACTCAACTTTTCGAGTATCACTCCGCTTTGACCACCATCATCACTACCGACCGATCGACCGACCGCGCAATCGGATGCGGCGTTCAACTTCACAAGCTCGGGCTATTGAGCTTCGACTTCCCAAGGAATGATGCTGGGCCAGATGATAATGCTGCCTCCTGATAGAGCACGCAGTTGCCTATTTGGTGTTTCCGGAAATCCAGTCAATCCCAGCCAGGTAGGTGTGCCTTCTACTTCACGGTCTCTCAAGATGCTCCCCTTTACTGCGCTCTCCGTTGTCCTTGCCGGCTCCTGTGTCGTTTGGTGCTGCTTTCTGATGATTCCATTAGATGCAGCAAACGCCAGAACTTGCATGCATGCATTCTGATTGTCCTGCTTTCTACCACACTTTCCTTTTTACCAAAGAGACCGTCAGTACACATAACGCACCCAGATACTTCCTACACATCGAGCTCTGCTTCAAAACTTCTGGATGCATGGCGACATTTGCTCAACCATTTGACGCGTCGACAGATGGCCATCATACCGTTTTCAGAGCAGTCATCAAGAGCTTGTATGCTTGACAGACTGCCAACTGCTCACAGGGCACATCGACTTGCTGCTAGCGTTATTGGATGGACTGAGATCTGCAGATTGTTGTTACAAAAGCCATGATACTAAGGTCACGTCTGAAGCAAGCTTCAATGGAGAAGTCGCGTTGAGGGTAATCATCGGTCGCAAAGACGACGCTGATTGGACACTCGGAACACGCCGCCAACGGCTGCGACAAGGGCTAATCTTCGGCTACATAATCGCGTAGCTAATCACATCAATACATCTTCGTTTGTGTTTCTCTACCATCTCTCGCGTCTTCTTGTTGCGCCCACTATACGCCATGCAAAGCTATGTATTCGACCTCCGACTATGATGATAGAACCTACCCAGAAAATTTGTACCCATGTCGCGACAAAGCTCTATACTAACTCCCGCACCGCCCACACCTATCTGAGATGCCTATCAAAATGCAAGAACCAATCCTGAAATCTTGAGCCCTCCGCTAAGAGCTCTGGATATCTTGAGCACTCTCCAGCTCTCAGCGGAAAGCTCAGCACCTTCGAAAAGTATCTTGCATTTCCATCAATGTCCCGATACTGGATCAGGAGTCTGGGAAGACAAAATGCTACGAATGCGTTTGAGTCGTTTGCTTCCCCGAACGCAGGGCTCGGCGTAAAAATGCTGCATCCAAACTCTAGCCCCGACTGTTTCTTTCTTCTGCACGTCGCCATCAAGTACCAATTGTAAGTCACCCCTTGGTCATCAATTTCATCCTCTTCTACGTCATCTATCGAGTCAATGGCTCTCCATACATCCATGCCACTTTCGTTCGCCTCGACTGATCTGCGCATACCACTGCGATGCGCACAACTCACCAAATGCGCGAGTCTTATGCGCAGGATATTCGCTCTCCTCTCTTCTAGGCCTGCGCCTGGCGCACTCTTATGACCAGACGCGTCGTCTTCTCATACACCTACCTGCCATCCCCTATTATTCTACCACCCTCTTTTCCACCTCATAGCGCAATGTTCATTGCGAAATGTCAAGAATCTGGCTAACCATGTATTTACAGTGAGAAAGATGGCAACAGGCTCGCAAGCTCCTCTTCCATTCTACATGGACCTGCCCCGTTTCGTCCTGAACCACGGGACATATGATGAGAACAAACCAATTCTCATCGATGCCACCGCCCCTGAGCGGGTCATCACCAAGGCTCAGGCCAAGGAGATGGTAGAAAAGACGGCACGGGGTCTGCAAGCAGTGGGCCTCGAGCGCGGAGACACGGTGTGTGTCGTTCATTTGAACGACGTAAGTCATGAATGAACACTCTTCTCAAAGGACTGGCTAACTGATGTGCGTGTTAGATCATGTACCCCGTGGTCTTCCTGGCCATCATCATGGCAGGCGGTGTGTTTTCGGGGGTCAACCCCATGTACAAGGTGGGTGAGCTTCGCCACCACTTCGAGGTCTCGGAGGCCAAATTCGTCCTCTCCGGTCCCGCTTCCCTCGCCGCGGTCTTCGAGGCCTCGGAGGGACTACTCGATGCTGGCAACATCATCGTCTGGGGTGAAGGAGAGGCCGGTGCTTCGACTGGTGCCCGGCATTCGCTCGCCAGTCTCATGGCTGGCCCTGCTGGTGCATCTGTCGTCGACCCGGTCATCTTCGATGACGAGACCCTCGCCAAGAACACCGTCGCCGTCCTCATGTCGACCAGTGGCACCACCGGCCTACCGAAGATGGCCGCCAGGTCGCACTCGAGCCTCGTGACAGAGAATCTGGCTTTGCAAGAAAAGAGCACCAAGAACTACCATGTCGTTCGTCTCCTCTTTACCCCGTTCTTTCACGGCTTCACCGCCCCTCTCGCCCTTGTCGACGCTCTCGTTTCTGGCCACACCACTTACATCATGCCTCGGTTCAATCTCGAAGCCTGCGTCGAGTATGTCGAGCGATACGAAGTGACTGAGATGGCTGCCCCACCACCCGTCCTTTTGGCATTCTGGGGAATGACCGAGCATGAACGCAAAGCACTCCATTTGATCCGTACTGTTTGGAGTGGAGGTGCTCCCATGTCGGCTGCTCACCAGAAGAAAGCCTTGGGGATGTTTCACAAATACTCACGCATTGTCCAAGTCTACGGAATGACTGAAGCTGGTTGGATCACGACTTTCAGGTATCCTGAGCTTGATGAGACGGGTTCCGTGGGCAGCCTTCTTCCATCGTATGAAGCAAAGTAAGATCTGATTCGCCTATACAGCACAAGAAATTCACTGACACCTCTTTCTAGGATCATCAGAGCTGACGGTAGTGATGGTCGTACTGGCCAACAAGGCCTGCTCCTTGTGAAGGGTCCTATCAACATGCTCGGCTACTATAACAATCCCTCGGCGACCAGCGATACCCTTCAAGATGGCTGGCTGTCAACTGGCGACATCGGTTACTTCTCGCACGACCAAAAGCTCTACCTCACAGACCGCCAAAAGGACATAATCAAGTTCCGTGGTTGGCAAATCTCTCCCACAGAAATCGAAGCCTGTCTCCTCACAAATGACCTTGTCGCTGATGTCGGTGTTTTTGGCCACATTCTCTCCGAAATCCAGGAAGAAGTGCCCGTTGCGCATATTGTTTTGAAGGCTGGCATGCCCGAGTATGCCGCTCAGTTCGCCATTATGCAAGAATTGCGCGATCACTGCTACAAAAGGCTCACCAAATACAAGGTTATCGCTCTCGAGATGCGCTTCAAGACCAACATTCCCAAGAATCCTGCTGGAAAGATTCTGAGAAGAGAGATGCATCCTGAAGAGGTCTTTTGGAGATGGATAAAGAGCTGGCTTAACCTTTGTAAAGAGCAGAATGCAGGTCCACCAGAGGAGATGGAGGTCACTTGGGAGGAAGCTGAAAATGACGATACCCAAGACGATGAAGCTAAGAGAGTCGAAGAGGAGGAGAACAATCGCCTGGATGAGGAGCATGAGGTCATGGTGCAGATGATCGCCCGCCTGGACATCTGAAGACTGCATGAACAGCAGAGAGGTTTTCTGCTTTTTACTGAATTTGTTTTTTTTGCGAGATACCCTTTACTGCGCTAATGATGACAAAGACAATTAACGAGTTCCAGAATCGTGTTTGCTGAAGTGATGTTTTGGTAGACCACGAAGGTATCCTACTGAGACTTCCCGAATATTTGCTTTCTGCCAGGCGGTTGTATAGGAAGTCGCTGCTTTCTCCGGGATGATACGGCACACCACGCTCCTTCCACGCGACTTCACACTCAAAGGCAGCACCACATGACTTCCTTTGATGAATGACAGTGTTGCTCTTTGCTCATTCCAGATTGCGGCTACATTTTCTCACACAAGACCAATATTTGCAACCAAGGTTAACCATATGGGTGGTATTTGTGAGATTGGCATAAACATTCTGTACAATTGAAAGGGTGAGATCTCGTGTTGGGATTTTATGCAAACGGAAAGAGCGATGATATTCTAGAGTAGTTATTTTCCATCGTTGATCTCTATCATCCTCCACAGATCCTACACTTCCGGAGAACCCGGGCACCTCATTCAAACTCCTCAACCCTCTCCAGCAGCATCCATTGTATCAGACACCAATCAGCTTTCTTGCACAACCGCAGCTTGCTCCCTCGCTGCCTTTTTCAGCTGCTTGGCTCTCCTGAAAATCTCTAGCATTCCCAAATCCGTCATTCCCTCGAGCATGGGCTCATAGCCATATTTCCTCGCTCTCTGGATCGTTCGTGCGCGTTGTTCCGAGTTTTCTGGAGTTGGCGATTCGATCTTGCTCTCGTTGGATTGTTGCAGAGTTGATGTTGTAATTTGCGAAGCTTCAGAAAGAGGTATTTGGATGGATAGTCTTCTCATCGTAGAGGCAGACGGAATATCCGATGGTGCTGACTTTTGGGCGTGAAATTCTTGCGTGATGGGGCAGATATATTCCCAGACCGATGGTCGAGGGATGATCATATCGCAAGCCATACTTCTTGTTGCTTGTATGGAAATCTGACTTGAGGTTGTCGTCGATACTTGTCTGATGGTTGGTGCAAGTCTCGAGGACTGGCGCATAGTTGCGAAAAGGCGTGTCGAAAACATCGTGATGGATTTCGAAATTCTTGTTCTTGGAAAAATGGTAGATGGTGAAGGTTGGAAGACAAGAAGAGCGGGTTATTTATCGCGAGAAGAAGGATTCTACTGCATACAGATGAGTCAAGAAAAGCTAACGAATCGTCGTGGTGGTATTTTGGAAATATGAGCAATTTGACTCATCGCTAACCACATCTTACCCTGACTGACAGAAGAGCGGCATCAAGCCAACCACTCCCCTCAGCAGGCTCCAGAACAGATAACAGCATACCAGACTCAGCATCCCATCGCCTCCAGAAAATCACCAAAACCGACAATCACAACAACCTCTTGCTTGGGTGTTGTTGTTTTGTGACTTCATTTTGCGTGTGGTAGTCTGGAGGTGAAGATATGAAGGGATACTGATTGAGTGAGCAAGGCAGGTGAGTGTTCGATTTGCATAGCTACAGCAAGGGTATAGGAATATTTGAGCTATCGAGGCAGGTCAGTCATGGTAATCATCAGCAAAGCAACAACGCCATCTTCATCTCCCATTAATGCCAGAACCATCCAGCGCCGCCCTTCTTGTTCTGCAATTCATGTCCGCCACCGAAATGCTCTGATTTGTTTTTACTTTCAGGCTGTCCGGTCGACTCTTCCTCTCTGCTTTCTTCGGTGCCATCGGAGAAGCATCTCTTGAGAACGCGCTTGGTGTAGACTGTGCCGTCGGGCAAGGTGCGCATCTCGGTTGTCGTCATGACTGATATGATACTCGGCTTCTGCAATTCAGCAACGTCTGAGAATGAGGCTGACTGCGATGAAGTGAGAAGTCCAGGCTTCGACTCAGGTGCATCTGCTTCCTCCTTCTCATGACCATCCTTGAATTTCCACAAATTCTCGTACATGTCCGTCTCCGTCTCAGGCAACGACTGACTTCTGACAACCAAATCCTCTGCATCAGGAGAAGCCACTATCCTCGCCAACTGCGTAAAGTCCTCGTACACGGCACGGCCATATGGTGTCCAGAAGTTGCTAACTCCAGATACGATTTTGCCGAAGACGCGATCGAGTTTCTTGGTCTCTCCAGGGGTGATGTTGTACAAGCTTGGAAGCTGAGGTGGCAAGATACCCCTGCACTGCAAGCCAAGCATCCAGTCGATACCAGGTTGAGCCCAGTAGTTGTACAGTGTCTGGTTGTCTGGGTCCGATGCGGCGACAGAGTCTTCGGCTTTCCAAGCGTCATGAGCGACTTGCGGCTTGTCAAGGTGAGCACAGAGCAGATCTTCAAAGGCAGCACGCCATTTGCCACCATGTTGATGAGCGGTGGAGTGTTGTTCGAGTTGAACGGGCGAGTAAGGGCTGTGTCTGAACCAGTCGATGCCCAGCCAAGTGGTATTGCTGGTCGTGGTACGGATGGGGAACTTGCTGTGAACGGGCATCATACCTTGACCATGATCTTGATAAAGACTCAGGATCCTGCTTGGGTCAACACCGAAGCTGGCATTGCGAGCTTGCAAGAGCAGGACACGAGCAGCCTGGCGAGCTTCTTCGCTGATGGGACCGCCGAGGTATGATCTTCTCTCTGGAGCACCGAGAAGGGAAGCGAAGAGAGGTGGAAAGTCTTCTTCCAGTCGCTTGCGGATCTCTCTCATCTCATCTGACCATCGTTGTTCTTCAGCACCGAGAGAAGCAGAACTGAAGCCAGGAAGAGAGTTGATGCCTTGAACTAGAGCGTTGATCTGTTCATCGGCGAACCGGCGGAAGTCGGCGAATGGATCATCATCACGCTGGGATTTGTCTGAATCTGATGAGGAGGGCCACCAAGGAGCCATGGCTTGAGATTGTACGGTGCTGGTATGTTTTGTGAGTATGAAACAGGGAGACGCTCAGTATTGTACAAGTTGTTGTTTGTTCAGGTTACATGTCACAAGGGAAAGTGGCGACAAGACCAGCTTGACGGGATGATGTTTCGAGAACGAAAAGAGAAGGAAGCACCGAGCAGCACCTGCCTGCTACAAGTTTTTGAGTTTGACGCGAGCGGGGTAGCGCGAATCGGTATAGAGAGGTAATTCTCGTCACCATCAACCACATGTCGTGCAACTCTCTATCGAGCATGGGAATGGTACAGAGCTGACAGTCACTGTGTGCAAGGGATCATATCGCTGTCGATACAGAACGTCTTGAGAAATTATCATACCACAGCCTGTCGTACCACTCCTCGATGAGGGGCATCAAGCCTTTGTCATACACCAGGCTGAACACCAACAAAAGAGTCGCGTGTCTGGTGCCGGCATCACTTCACATACAAGATAATTGGGTCCGATGATGCATAAGAATATTGCTGTCGTGTGATTGTTGATGCTACAGCTAAGCTAATCTAAAGAACGAATGTGCTACCAGGCAACGCTACTAATAATATCGAGACAAAAAGCAAGAAAAAGAAACCGAAAGTCCGAAACATGAGCAATTACTCCAAAACATATCCCATCTCCTTCCATGCCATAATCAAACAGAAGAAAAGAAACGTACGCCAGAATGCCGTCGTAATCATACCCGCTTCGTTAAAAATGCTCGATAATCGAAACTCGAAAAGTACGCCATGTTGCTTTGTTTTCACATCGTCGTACTACACTCTCCACCAATGCAAGCGATGAATATCATCACTCATCATCATCATCGTCGGCGCATCTCTTACGCTTTCCGCCTGTAGAGAGAGCAGGGCTGGCAGACTCATCTTCGAAGATGAAGATGTCGTCCTTAGCATCGGCGATACCGAATTGCTTGGGTGGAGAGACGATGATAGGTGGAGTGAACTTGGTGTTCTCCTTCTTGAGAGGTGCCTCCAGAGTGCACGATTCGGAAGCTTCGTGCAGGATGACGATCGACTCTTTCGTCAGGCCCTCTGGAATGAACTCGGTTGTGTCAAGAGAGCCAAGAGGAGCACGTTTCTCGTCGTCAGTGTCCATGTCAACAGCTGACTTTGCCAAGCGACGAGAACGGCGAGTAGGTGAAGAAGAAGCGATGGGGTCGTAGTCGGCGGGCGCAACATTTTCCTTTCCTCTGTCTTCGTTGGCTTTCGTGGTAGACTCGTCATCAGAAGAGAGGTCCAAAGTCAATGTGGAGTGTTCCATGAGGTTCTCGGCCTCCTCCTCGGCAGTGTCTTCATGAATCGCAAAGAACCATGAACTGGGCATAGACTCTTCGATTGATGATACAGGCTTTGACAGAGGGGCAGCGGCGGGCGCAGGAGCCTTCAACGAGGCGGTGAGAGCGGCATCGATGCTGAAGGGAAGTCCAGTGCGAGCAGTTGATCGGGAGAGAGTGGCAGGGTCGATGCGAGTAATGGGAGTATGAGCGCTGAGTCTGCGACGGTCGCGCTTTGATTTGGGAGATCTTCCGGCAGGCGCGGTGAGTGGTGTTCTTATCGACGACTTGGTCACGCCAGAGTACTTCATCGGGGTGGTGAGACGGGAAGGAACGGTGGATGGAGGAGGCATGGATGTTGTAGGTGTCGTCTTTGTAGGGTTGAAGGTGAAGTTGAATGAGGATGGTAGTGTGCTTGATGCTTGAGGTTTGAGTGATATTGAGGGCATCTCCATCTTGGTACGCTTCATAGGTGAGAGCAACATGTTCGGATTCACATTCTCGGCGTCGTCGTTTTGTGCATCGAATGCGTCAAAGGAAGGAGTGAGACGGCGTTTCGCAGAAGGCTTCAGACTAGGTGATGAGGTCGGAACTGCCATCTTTGTCTTGCCAGACAAGGGACTAGGAGTCTTGATGCCTGTATGCATACTACAGTCAGCCATCTGTATCACAGGCTTCAACGAATGCCATATCAGATTGCTCACGTACCATTCTGGCGGTTCTTGATTCCAGACAGATGAGCCAGACGAGGACTGTCCAGCACTCCGAAAGGCTGTCTAGGCATTGATACAGTCGCCATGGTCGCTTGCGACGACTATCACGACGATCAGGTAGTCGAGACCTTGTGTTTACGATTTGTTTACTTTGTCGTCACAGACTTTTATCAACGACGATGATAATGATATGGGATATGCTGAGCTTGTTCTGCCGACACGTAAAAGAGTGTAAGCGCCTTGATGAGAGAATGAGTGGAGAGGATAGTGGCAGCGGTAGACAAGGGGGACCTGGATGTCCTGTACTCGTCTCAGGTCGCGTTCGCTCCTTCCTCGCGTTGAGTTCGTGTCTCGACGAAGCGCCAGCCGCAAGTACTACTCTTGCCGAAATTGGAATGGCCCCTCATTCTCGGCATTCGAAGGAACGCACGTCCATGACTTTGATTGGCTTTCTGACCGCCTCTTGCATAATTGCGGTAAGCTTCCTGCATAACGCGACCTTCGTGCCACAGCCAAACGTTTCCGCAGTAGCGTTTGTCCTACCAACACCAACCTCCAACTGGTAAGGTCGGAGATTGAGACAGGTTATTCGACCAAACCATGACGCGATCCATGCCGGGATAAATGTGTGATTCCGCTGCATTTGCGAGGCAGATGTGATTGCTCTGCTTTTTCGTAGCCCAAATTTGCCCTTTCCTGCCATTTTCTACGGAACTTTTGACGGAACATCTCGATGGATTGTGGACGCCCGATGACCCAACGGCTTGCCGCTCTCATGACTTGATTGTTCCCGCCACGACTCGGACATCGTTGAGATCGACTTGATCGACTTTACTTCTGGGCTTCACATTGACAGACAAACACTGCTGTCTGCGTGTGTCAAGTATAGAGTCTCTTGTACCTATAAACGGACAATGACCATGGGATGTGCTAGTCTCTGTAACAACCAGCTCTATACTCGGACCGTTGGTGCTTCAAAGTCGTCAATCGACCAATCGACCCAGCAACATCATCTTCCAATCCGCACTTGACAAACGCAAAGCCGACGGATACATGGTACTATCATTGATTGTCGACTCGACACGTTTGTGGTTATGGACATATGTTACAACCTCCTAGCATACTACGAAAAGAGCGGAGGTGAAAGCGAGGCAGGTCAATTATAGACAAGCAAAGCTCTGTCGAAAAGACTCACCTCGGTTCGGTGTCAAGACGAGAATAGAAATGGATTGTCTAGGACAATGATGATGGCGTGCAATACAATGCCTGATGGGTAGTCTGTGTTTCAGGAGCAGTGAGTTCATGTTGATGTGACATGAAATCAAAGGATCAGAATTGTACATAAAATTCGATATGAGCATGGCACGAGAAGATGATAGAGACGAGAATGTGTATTCTGGTTCCACCTTTTGCGCCAGACTGCTCTTTTGACAATCAAACTTAGACTCTTTCTCTGTTCTTCGATTTTGTGGCTCCATCCTCGTTAATTATGGCATTTCCTTGGTCCGCGACTTCCCTCGGGGCCGACTCTTCGCGCGTGATATTTTAACTTAAGGTAAGGAAGATCGATAGGGATGGTGAATGTAGTGGATGCAAGACAAGCAACCTCAGCCGCTCCTCAGTCTTCATATGATCCTACAAAGAGTCTTTAGCATGGTATCTTTAGCCTTCAAAACGTAAGTGAAACTCAACGATCCCCCACAGTGCTTTGGATACTCCAGCTTTGTTCTCATTGTCTCTGTCACTATCACCATAGAGAATTTTCAATAGATGATCACATCTTCTCCATCCTCTTCTCGCTTCTTCTGCCTGCCTCTCCAGAGCCTCTTCTTCTGGCACCTCGCGCAGTTCATTGAGAGATTCGCGAATGCATCGAAGAGTGGTCTGAGCCCACCTGTCAGGATCGTAACGATATCTCTTGCGGGTGAACTGCCAGAGAGTCTCGTAGGCCAGACGAGCATCTTCCGCCTTGTCCTGGTCGTCGGTCGAGACTGAGAGCAGGATAAGGATTCTCATGTAGATGTTCACTGGCACGTCGTGCTTGTCAAGAAGTTCTTCCATGGCGCTCTTGTATTCCTCAGGCTGATCATCTTCCCAGAGTGTTCTTGCGGCTTTGTATTCGGGTAGGTATTTCTTTCCCATGGGAACGGACGGAATGCGTCTGCGTCTGCCGGTCTTGCTGTAGGTGGCTCGGATGACTCTGTTGGTTGAAATTGTGGAGGTGATGCTTGTTGAGGTAGGTGTTCCGTTTGTTGTGATAGCTGGTGATACAGATTTCGACAACCAAGAAAAGCAAGAGACTGCCGCGCCACTGACGGGTGTCCAGGGCACATTATCGAGAGTGCATTGCCAACCCTGCATTATGTTGAAGTCCAGTCGATGTTCTTTGACGTTGTAGTCTGCTTGGTCGTTGATTATGTTTTCCAGGTGCTAAGCAGTGTGTTGTGGTTTCCGACACTTCACTGTTTAATCTCCGTTTCACTGCTTCATTCATTTCAAGAATTTCTCAGAGCTCCCAGACTTGAAAAGAGAGACAGTGTTGACTCCGCAGCAACTCAGTGGTTTCAGCATCATGCAACCCAATGAGAGTCGATGTACAGGTTCCACCAGGGCGGTCAATCAGGCAGTTGCAACTCTCTAGAAAAATCCTCGCTTCCTCCAAGACTTTGATAGACTTGCTTCTCTGGCTGGATACACGAATATCTGGCATACAATGGTTGAAGCTGGAGAGAGTGGTCGGTGATTGGAAGTACTAGATCCATCAAGGTCTCAAGCCCGAACCAGCATGCTTGGTACACATTCGTGCCTTTTGACGATGGAGGTGGCTCATGGATAGGAGGCTCGAATTTGCAGCGTCGGTCGATGTTTCCATCCTTCCTTCCTGAAGTCGATTTTCGTACCTGCCAAGTTTTCGTTCCTGACTGCGTCGTCAGCTCTTCTGATATCCAAGACACCAAGAACGACGAGTCGTCGCATGTCTCGGCATACCGGAAAATAGACTTCAACGCTCGCTATCCAAAGCAAGCCACGAATCGATCACTGCAAACTGTCAACGTCGCGTATAGAGAGGAAAAGCAAGCTTGCAAGGCACAAAAAATGGATTGCCAGCAGAGAGCGACTACAGAAGATATCAACCATAAATCACTCTCTGGACAAAGGGAAAAGATGTAAGTTTTAAACAGATAATTTTTCCTTCGTAAGATTGACAGCAAGCCCAAAAAACCCTTGCAGGTGGTATATAACCATGACCTCATCCTCGAGATGGGGGTATCATTAGAAACAGAAAAGAATAAAAGCAGATATGAGCACCAAGCAGATGTACAGGATATACGAGATGTCTCATCCATAAAGATCGCCCTTGGGCCCCAGATGATCAGAAAACATTATAACCATCTCAGACCCGGCTCTGAAGTGTTTTCAACACATTTAGAGGGCAAAGGCAGCAAGGGCGAGAGCGGCAGCGGCACCGGAGAGGGTGTTCATGCTGGCAGCGCCGGTGAAGGCAGCGGGCTTGGTGGTAGCGGCGCCGGTGCCAGAAGCGTGACCAGAAGCCTTGGTGGAGGTGGCAATGGTGCCGTTGACGTAGGGAGCAGTAACAACGGGGGCGGTGGCAGCAGGGGCGGTAGGAGCAGCGACGGGGATGGAAGAAGTCTTCACGATAGTGCAATCGCAGTTGCTGACAGTCTTTTCTCGTCATTAGTCGATGTTGTACACTATTTTGGGCACTGATAACTTACGAGGGTAGTAGCAGAGCTGACAGTGATGGTGTGAGATCCAACAGTCAAAGTTGTGCTGGCGGGGCAGAAAGTGGTCAAGTGGGTGACGACCTCAGTAACGTAGACGGGGGCAGCAGCAACAGTGGTGTTGAGGGCTGCGGCAGAGGCAGAGGCGGCGAAGGCAGCAATGGCGGCGATGGTGAACTGCATTTTGATGGTGTTGGGTTGGTGGTGGTGGTTTGGGAAAAGGCGAGTGATTATATTAATGGGTTGGTTGCTGAAGCGAGTGTAAAGACCGAAGTCGAAGTTGGATGATTGTTATTAGCGAATGTAGTGGATAGAGAAAGGAAAGCGTTTGCCAGAGGATAACTCGAGTGCTTTATACCAAAGATGCCATGGTCAAGTGTTTGTTCGCACTGACCCTTGGCGTAAGCCTCACCCTCAGTCGGCTCGTCCGCTAATTGCTAGTGCCCACGCCCGGATCCCAGCGAAATGTGTAGAGGAAGCCCTGGGATTGGAGAGTCAGAGTCGGTCTCACCTGTCGGTCAACTTTGATCTCGAATTTGTTCAGCCGTTGCTTGTCAGGCAAACTTCTTTGAGCAATCCCATCAACGCTTTTTCAACTGTTTGAACGTCCGGCAGTATCGCTTTCGCAACTGTTTTTCTGCAGCATTGCGACAGAGGAAAACTGCATATTCACACGGCAACCAGCAGCTGTCAATGGACCAGAACTGGAGTGTGTACAAGGATCCAGAGCCAGGCTACCCCGTATCCACGACTCGAAGTGGCGACAAGCCATGTGCCCATGCAATTTCCCATATCCCCAATGCGGGCCGTCGACATTCGTATCCTTCCAGCCAGTGGCTGTGTCTTTTGATGAATGGTAGGGAATATGTTAGCGCAATTGCGAGTGGACTATTGACTCTAAAAATTGCCACTTCTCACGCCAGCCCCAGGTGCCATCTCCGCTTACATTGTGTCTTTCCAGTCAATTTTGGTTATTCTTGGGTGGTTAAACTTCGACGTTGAGCGCCACCTTCTTCGCTCTCAATGTCTTGGAGTGAGTTTCTGCAAGGGCAACATGGGTTCCTGCATAAGCCTGAAGTATGGTGAAATGACAAGCAACATCCCGAACGGCCATCTCAGGAACAGAAGCTTCCTTCTCGTACTCGAGTAAATGTTCAGCTGTGACAAGATGCGATTTGTAGAGTCATGATCGCTGGGGCAGGGAAGGAGCACTCAAGGATGTGCAGCTGAGACATACTTCCCTCGATACATGGTGAAGCAGGCCCAACAAGCTGAAGGGCTGAAAAGTTACATCGTGTGAGGCAATGAGCATCTGCATAAGCGTCGGTCAGTGGCGTAAGCGAAGCAGTCCAGCCTGAAGGTGTGTGACTGGGTTCCCCGCGACTCTCCAGAAAAGTTGTCTTTTGCTTTCCATGTTCCCAGTCTGCTCTCCAGCGAAAAGGGAAGGTGTCTTTTACGTCACATCCATGATCCAGTCGCTTCGGAGCACGCCTGAGGCAACAATTATTGAACGTTGGAAACCACGACTCGCAGGATTTTGCGCCGTGCTTGGGGCTCATCAAAATTTTGGGAGCCGGCGAGAGCGATGGTTCATGCTATTTTGAGTCTTTCATGTCTCAAATCGCCAGACTTCATCACACATTCCGCGCAATAATCGCACGCTTCGCTGTGGTGTTGTGTTCGATGGATGAGTGATGGAGCCCTGGCTGGCCAAGGGTGTTCTGGTTCGAACCGAGCTCTGCACATCCCCCACATCCGGGAAATTAATCCGGTTCTTTGGCGTCAAATCAAGGCCAATGCGTTGCGCGGAGTCGATGGTGGTTGTTGATGGTCTTGACTCTTTGGAGTCTCAGGAACAAGCACGCGATCATGGTCAGTGGTTGTCTTGAGTTGACTCGCTATTATTGTCAGCCGTTGTAATCTCCTTATCACAGCAAACATAGCCCTATGACGGGACATTCACCGAATTTCGAGCCCTCCCGAGGTCAAGTCTCCAGGACACTCCTTCGCCAATGCCTCATTTCGGCTGGTACCTACAGAGTGCTGTCTGTCGTCGCAATTCGACCCGCTTGTTAGTGAAACTTCGTATCTTTCATTTCGCTATGCTCATCAACAACACTTTATTCGTATCGCTGACAATAATGTCAAAACAAATATTCCTTCCGCAGTGGCAGATTGACCTCCTGACTTCTTTCGTTTGCGAAATGCGAAAAGGAGATGTCCGATGACTTGACAACGATTGCTCTCGTAGAAAATCCCTCTAGCCAGCCGCTTCAACCTCCTTCCTGCGACCATCAATCATGATGTGCGAGTTAGATCTCGATGGCTTTTCTTTCTCGTGTCGATGCCGCTTCGGACTTCGTGTTGTTGGCAAGGAGCCAGATAAGCGTGAGTTTGGGAAGTGTTGTTGCTGTGCCTGACGACCAAAACAAGTCCTCATATTCGAGCGCTCTTCACACTGGTAATGAATTTCTTCTTTGTCGCTCATCAATATTGGTTGTCACGAGTCGAACAAACTTCTTCCGTCAACATGACCCGACCGATCCTCCGCACGCATCCACGTCGATCATCCAGCTCAAAAGCACAACTCGAGTCGAGTCCACCGTCGTGCAAAACGTCAACTGAAGTTTCGAGATCGGAGCCCTCAGGGATCGAAACTGTGTTTCATGATCACTCCGATGTGAGCCACCTTCACCAAAACACGTGCTTCTCCTTCCAAACAGCAAAGTCGGTGAAAGAGCTCGATCGGAACATTTTTCACACAGCCACACCTCTTTTGCGACTACCGCATGAGGAAGGATCGAAGGAAGATCTTCCAACTTTCGATGACCCCTTCACCCTTATCCAAAAGCCGACACTATTCCCACAAGTTAAGGTTGTTCGATGTCGAGGAAGGTTTACGATCTTGACTGCATCTCTACGCACCCACACCTATCGGTCGCTTGATACAGTACTTCACTATTGAGATTGCGGCTCTTTCGGAAACAAGGCCTGCGAACATGCTCGAGCGTCTCGTTCATGCATGGCCTAAAGGGGGTGATAAAACCATGACGCGACGACGAGTACGAGGAAAATTCTGAGCGAAAATGGATGCTCATTGATGGTGAGTCGTAGGAAATGTTGCTTGATCGCATGCTTCCACCGAAACAAAGCTGTGATGGAAAGGTAAAACATCTGATGGTAAGAGTAAAATAGATTTTATACAATAAGAAACCACACTGTTGGGGGTATATGTACTGTCGTGGACCAAAAAGAACCTCAAGCGCCTGCTGTATAACAAAATCATGTATCCGTCATAAAATGTTCGTGTAATCATCGCTCAAAAGATGTATGCCTGAGCATATCCAGAACGTTTTGCAGACAAAGGAAAGGTCCATAAGGTCAAGTGGGAATACCACTTCATACGCGAAGGTGAGAGGCAATGAGCTCTGCGTCTTCAGCGTGAGAGCTGTGTCGTCGTCTCTTTTGCTCCTTGAGATCATGCTCAACATCCATCAATCTTGTAGCAACCCATGATCTCATTCTAGAGTCACTCTTTACCGCGTCGCAGTTCAACAAGTCGGTAAGAGTGTTCTTGATCCTTGATGAGATGTCGGCAAGCTTGACCTCATCGTTGCTCAATGGTGGTGGTGCTTCTAGAGTCTCCTCCTCAGGAATGGGAGGAATGGTGGTCCTGTTCGGCGATGTGGGTGGTGATAGCGAGCTTCGGCGTGTGCTTGTTGAAGATGATCGAGAGTGTCTTCTTGCGGTGGTTGGAGAAGAAGGTTTTGTCGAGAATGAGAAGGCAGGCGAAGGTGCTGTGAAGGAAGAGGAAGGAGAGTTGTATGATGAAGAAGGCGAGCTGCTAGAGCAAGGGCTTGAGGAGCCTGAAGAGTTGGAGTCGGTCGACAATCGTCGACGAACATTGGTCTGCTGAGAATGCAGGATCATGTATGCTTGAATAAGCTGTGACTTGGAGTGTGTTAGTTTGGTGCTTCGAGTAAGCAGATGTAAATTCGAACGTACCTTTTCTGGGTTGGAAGACATTGTGATGTGCTGTTAGTCGATGTTGGTCGATATTGGTCGATGTTGGAGATACTGATTGAAAGAAGGCCGGCTTCAGTCAAGTATAGATATGATATATTGCTCTTCACCAATTGGTTGGTGCGACGATGGTGAAGGAATGCTGTTGTCCTAGAGAGCACTAAGGATTGGGATGGTAGACGATGGTAACGTTCGAGATAAGAAGGCCGATATAAGATAGTTGAAACTTGGAAGACAAGGGATCAGGGTGCACCAGCGGATATATGTACAATAGCTCAGAGCTATTATTGATAATTGCACAATGTTTACGAAGGAAATTAGCGTGGGTTATCATGCAGCAGAACCCACCCTTCTTGACTGGAAACACATGTCGTGGATCATACAATTCACACAAATCGTGGAATGCAGGGGTGGGCCGCGTCAACGGTGTTGGAAAGCAAGTGACGTGCCTGCTGATCGGGCGCCATCTCAAAAGTTGTTTTCTGTGTAAACTCTGACGAAGGTGGGTCGACTTGGCTTGGAAGAAGCCTGAAAATCGTCGCGATAGGTGCGTGTCCAATAGGCAGTCTGGGAAGGGTCCATAAGGTTTAGAGTCGCTCGGGGGGTAGTCCCTCGCGATCGCGCGATGTCAATACAACCTTCTGATCCCTAGCCAAAAATGAGGCTCCGAAAGACCAGCCAAGGATCGGGGTGTGCGTTGATCTCCAAAACCATGTTTTGGAAGCTCGGCTTTCGCGGGGCACACGACAACCGCCACGATGCCGAGCCACACGCCTTGAGTTGGCAACTTGGCCGCCACGATTGCTTTGTGGCATTCTCATGTCTATCGTGTATTCGCAATTGGTTGAGAATTACGCACGCGCTTCGTTTCACAGCTCATTTCAATCGTCGTTTCCTGCCCTCGACGACACGCTGCCCCCCTTGGTTGTCACTGGTGGTACGAAACCTCTGGTGACCATGACGTCGCAGTGTGTCAGCGTTTTTGACGTTTCTACGGAAATTTTCGTTTTACGGAGAAGATGCGGCTCGATATCGCTCGCGAGGCAACAGGAATTTGAAACATCGCATCCTTCTCTAGCGACCAGTTACGTGTGTTTTACGAAGCGCCTACGCGGAATTGTAACGATGTCCACAGATGAAAGCAAAATTTTGTATGGCTTGACCTCGTATCAGCTCTTACACGTACGCAGAACAACATGAGTCGTGCGGTATCAACGATGTTCTGCAGCACGACTGCCGAATCGTGATTCTCTTCCTCAGCCACACTCTACCTCCTGCATAACCCGTTGCATCCAAACTCTAGGAACACTTCTCCCAAAATTCGGAGAGTTTGATTGATTGGATTTCTCTGCAAGTTTGACACTAGAAGCATGGCGGATATAACGGAAGCTTGGAGGTATTGGTACGGAGTACCTCATCCCGACCAACTGTCGTACAGTAGAATGGAGAAAGGCACGATATCGTAGGTACAAGATAGACGTCCGGTGAGGATCTCAATCTCTCAAACTGTTGCTGGACAAGGACTCTATCTTCGCGAAGCATTGTGTCATTCTCGTTAGCTATCTATCAGCAACTGACAGGAAGAAAGCTCGACCCTGCTTTATCTTCCAAGGGTTTACATTCACGTTCCCAAAAGCGAATAGAACACAATGTTCTTGGCACCTCAGCGCTCACCCCATTCACGCCGTTGTGGTTGGCTACTGATGTGCTAGCGATTCTCTACTAACAATTTGAATAGGGCTCAATAGATCTCACTGCTTTCTTCAAAATCTGGTCTCCAATCGGGAATGTCTGACCATCTCGTCTGCTGGGATACCTCCACCGATACCGAGCATGTCCTTCCTCTGGTCTCTCGCTACGTTCTACTGACATGATGATTGATCTGGTGATACCATCTAGGATCGAATTCCCATTCGGCAAGAACGGTGGAGAAGTCCTGTCGGCAGAAGAATAGAGGTCAGGCTTGCGCAACCCACATGTCCCAGCCCCGCAAATAATCATGCTATCGGGTACCCGGCTTGACACGCTGCTGGTACACGTATCGACGAAGACTAAACGACTCGTAAATCCGACTGCTCGTTACGCAACACCACCTCTTATCCTTCATTCTTCACACCGGAACAAGACTGCTTTTGCTCTTATCGGCAAACTGGCCAGAGGCTTCAGGAAGGAGGCAGACCGGTCAGGGGTAAGAGCCAAGGGCTTCGCTCTGCGACAGACGGAATGTCCAGATCTTCACATGGACGCCAAGTACGTTTTCTCAAAAGACACCACCTGATGGAGGCAAGACTTTGCGAGAAGAAAAGCAAAACTCATACGGCGGGCTGCCAACTTCCCCGCATTCCTTCAAACTCAATTGAAGCATAACCCGAAACTAGTAACGACAGCTCACTCGCATCAACTCTAAAGCTGAAGTCCCTCTCGATCGACTGCGGGCCGCGCCTTACGGACGAAACAAGACGACACATCGGCTCTAAGATCGGTTTTGTCCATGCAAGGCTGCAGAAACTGGAGTCAGCCCACGGTGATCTTCCTCCGATGGCGGAATGTTTGTGAAGAGCTGTCGCTGATAAGCATCTTGGATCACGCGATTGTGAAAGTTCGCAGCGACCTCGAGTTTGGTTTCTGAGTTTCGTCCAACCACAGTTGCTCAGGAGTGCCTCGATCAGGGGGTTGGACAAACTTCTATCGATTGACCTGTTGGCACCTTCAAGGATCGGTTTGACTCAGGTATCAGACCTTCGACACAGTGTCTTTGACCACATGACCTGTCACCAAATGCCTCAGCCCCAACCACACAAACGTTCTCCAGGTTTGTACCCCTTGTTGTGGGGCAGCAGGACACACCCCACTCACCTTGATGGCGAGCTGGGGTGATTATGAGGCTGTTGCGTAAGCTCATGGGCGTGGGTTGAGTTACATATGTGGATGTTGGGGACCGAGTACGCGGTACTGCTCACGACTGTCTGGCTTGAGTTTGATGCTATCCCGTATTACAAGACTGTTGGAAGAGTGGATATTGGCTGCCCATGATGTGTCTGCCATGATAGACGTGTTCCGAGTTGACTGGTCTTTGTAGTCTCTGGTGCAGCTCGCTGTTCTTACTATCAGAAGCCTATCCCACTGTCCAAGTTGTTCTCCTTGTTGGTCGTTCCTTCCACCCTTAGACATGCCACAAAACTTCGAGAATTGGAGATTTGGTAGATCGAGCAATACTTCAGAGCTAACAATCAGGATTGCGTATTGCTTTGAAGTTTTTGTGTCTTTGTGACCAAATTTGTAGGAGTATGTTGAGTATTGATAATGCAATAGTTCTTCTCTCATCGCCACTGTGACAAACTTCTTGGTGACCTGTTGCTGGCTGCATCACCCTGTCTCTCCTCCAAAGCATCAATATCTCGACGGCGACACTATATTGAAAGACAATAAACGTAGTGAGCATGATTCTCGTGCTGGACCTCGTGTATGTGGCATATTTGCATCACTTTGGTTGGTATCTGGGCCAATGTGCCTCTTCTTACTTTGCTGACCACACAAAAGGAAAACAACCGGCACGCTTGGGCACGGGCATTGGCTTTTGGCACAGTTAGACAAAAACTTCGATGGATTCACTCTCCCAGATATCACTCTCGTTGCATGTGCTCTGCCTTGAGCTCGATTATCTAATCGTTGTGCCTGATAACTCATCTGATGTTGCCTGCAGAGGTGTCTAGATTTAGGAAGCTTTGATTATGTAAGCAGCGAACAAGCTTTTTCCATACTCGTTGAAGTCATCGTCATGATAAAAAATAATTGTTCGACACAATTGAAACAATCAGCAAGCATACCATCTGAATATTACATGAAACGTGTGGATAGATTGTTTCAGTTTCACTGCATCGCATTCACTCATATTCGCTTGCTGTCAAGACTGTCTACTGGAGCGACAACTTTTCGTCGGACCTTTCAATCGTTCAGGAACAGTCGCATAATATTTCCCAAGGACGAAGCTCACACGATGGGCTCTGATCATATCACTGCCGCCGCGATGGCGATAGGTACACGAACGCAGATTCTGCCCATAGATCCTACGAAACTTGGTCATTTCTCGGACAGATCTACAGAGTCAGGAATGCCACTGGAAGATTGGGACCTGACACTGGATGGTACGACGCAAGACGGAAAAGACCTGCAACTGGCCGCCTCAAATCTCAAGCACTCGGATATCCCAGTCGCATTCCCTACGGAGACAGTGTACGGACTGGGCGCAGATGCAACTCGCAGTGCGGCAGTCAAAGGAATTTACAAAGCCAAGCAGCGACCGTCTGACAATCCTCTAATCGTACATATCGCATCTTTGAAGCAGCTTCGACGACTAATCTCTGTTCCCAACTCATCATCCGACATCGACCCGATTCCACAAATATATTATCCTCTAATTCGGCGATTCTGGCCGGGCCCAATTACAATCATCCTCCCGGTACCGGAAGATTCAAAACTCGCACCCGAAGTCACGGCAGGATTGCGCACGTTCGGTGCGAGAATGCCCAGAGATTTGCTTGCGTTGGCATTGATAAAGACGGCGGATGTGCCCGTGGCCGCGCCTTCTGCAAATGCTTCGACGAAACCATCGCCTACAGCAGCCGAGCATGTACGCTATGATCTGGATGGTCGCATTGAGTGGATTGTGGATGGTGGACCTTGTGATGTCGGTGTCGAGAGCACGGTAGTGGATGGACTGAACTCGCCCCCTGCAGTGCTCAGACCTGGCGGCATAGGAATCGACCTGATAAGGACAGTACCAGGATGGGAGGACACAGTGGTAGGCTACCACGATGTGTCTATGAAAGGAGATGCTGCGCCCAGAGCACCGGGTATGAAGTACCGACATTACTCACCCAAGGCACCGGTCATGTTGGTGGAAGCTACGGGAGGCAAGCAACCATCTTCTTCAGATCTGGCACGTCAACTCGGCTCAAGCGGCAGTGTAGGTTTGGTCAGGACGAAGAAATGGAAGAGAATGGGAGATGGAGCTGCCAAGGGAGAAGTGGCGGGAGAAGTGGCATCACTGGAGTCTACTCCGAAAGGCGCTGGTACCTCCGCATCACCTCTAGAAGCCATGTTGCAAGAAACTTCACGACACAAGAAGCAGCTACACGCGGAGGAGGTTATCATTGGACATGGAGGCAAACCTTTCACAGTCTGGGACATGTGCATAGGCCCGGACACGGCGAGTGTAGCGCGTGGCCTGTTCTCAGCATTGAGAGAACTCGATCGCAAGGATGTGGATGCAATCATCGTGGAAGGCATTGATGACGAAGAAGGCGATATTGCGGCGGCAGTTATGAATAGGTTGCGCAAGGCTGCCGAGGTCAAGCTTGAACAGCTGTGAGGGCCGGGAAGCGGACCTGAGCGCGAGGATGGTATTTAGAAATTGCCATAAATGGGAATGCATCAAACTCGGAGCTTCTTCCGAATCAAAAACTGGAGCAAGCAACGACGTTTCATGGTCCCTTTATAGATATAATGATTGATTTCTTTTCATGTTCAAGATCACAATATCTAGATACATGGTCTACAGCATTTCGGCGCTCGTATTGCCAGCTGAGATGTCATGCACGTTAAATTCAGGTGGTATGCTTCCATCAGTAACAGGCCATATCTCGATATGCAGGGCGAGAGCATCCAGAACCTGACAATAGGGTCCCTTGGTTCCAAATTGCATGCCCGGGTATCACCGTACCCAACAAGTCCTGAGCTTTGTTTGCAAGACCCCTAATGAGGGCAATGTTTACATGTCGATTATCTTTACACATTCTGCATGGTAATCGACTCGTCAATCGCAATAAGGGGAATGATCTCGCATGCACATCCAAGATATGGGAAACAGCGTGCCAGGATGCTGTACTTTCCGAGCCGCAAGCTCTCAGCACGCCCACTGCCGGTTGAGGCTCAACTCTCGCACTGATCAACATGACGGCGGGGCCAGGTCCGCCGCATACTTTCCCTATCAATACTGGCATTGTGACGTGAGTCTTGATTATGCCTACATGATCTGGTCTTGAGTCGGTGATGGATGTGATGAGTAGGCGAAGAGATGTATAGGCAGTAAACCAAGAATGAAAAGTTCGGCGGAGTTGAGGCCGGTGGGTGCACACATTGAAGCATGTTCATGTAGCTTCGGCTAAGAGGCAAGAGGCAGGAGTGGCCCTCGTGTGCGGTTCGTCCTTCTTGTTCCGTAATCTAGAGGAGAGCTGTTGGACTCGGGGAAGTCATGAACTGGTGCAAGCTGGGGTCATGTAGCAGGTAAGCTTGCGGACCAAACTCCATCTGTTCCTGGATCGAATGGCACGACATTGTTCAAGGTCATGGACGGAGATCCGAGGCTGTCGTTGACTTGAGGGCCTTTGCTAGCGTGCTTGTTCTTCTTAAAGCAGCCATCGCCCTTTCCTTCCGACGGTCTGGATCCTTTCCTGAAGACCTTCCCCAGTCTGTCCTGTCTTGTCTTGTCTTCAACGCTGCCTCTCCCACGTCGACACATGGACTGACGTGCAATGGCCAAACCCGTGTCTATCCTGGTCACAGGCTTCGGAGTAAGTGCAACCTCTACGTGTCGAAGCAATTGTCGCGCCTGAAGAAGGTCTCGGTGACGCGCCGTCATCAGCGAGTCCGGGCAATGCGTCGTCGACAGGCCGATGACTCCAGATAGCGGGCACGCCAGCTCCAAGCGTCAACAATGGCAGGCAAAAACTGCCACGATCAATTCCGTCGCTGATATTGAACCCACCACAGCCCTTTGATGGAACCGGCCCCGGCAATCTCTCCTATTCGGTTGTGACGACTTTGCCGAAATACCTTCCCCCAACGCCGACATGCCGTGTCCCTGTCCAGGTCTTCATCCATCCTTATGACATTCCTGTCGCATACAACGAGGTGCGCACGATAGTCCCGCGCCTCTATGACGCATACGCCCATCAAGTCGACATTTGGCTGCATTTCGGTATGCGCCCGCACCAAGACTCGTACTCGATCGAACAGCTCGGCCGTCGCGACGGCTACGACACAGACACGGACATCACAGGCTTCTCGCTCCCCAAGGACGAGAGCGACGGCTTTTTCAGAGGCTGCCCCAAGGAGCTTGAAAGCACTCTCGATGTCGACAATGTCTTCCAACGCTGGCGCAGCAAATTGCTCGACGGCCCTGAAGTCTCGCCAGAACTCGGCGCTGTGAGAATTCGCCAAAGCAGAGATCCAGGTCACTTCATCTGCGACTTCCTCCACTATTCCGTTCTCGCCGAACACTGGAGGAGAAAGAATGCCACCCCCAATACCCCGCGCACCATGGACTTGCTTCCTGTCATGTTCCTGAATGTGCCAACCAAGAATACTGTCGATCAACTGCGGAGAGCCAGACATGTCACCATCTGCCTCATGCAAGCTCTAGCCGAGAGTTGGGACATGCACAGGAATACCTCGGCCAAATCCTCGGCATCATAACGAAGGCATGTCATCGTGATCGCAATCAATGATCAACGATGAATCAAAGAGCATCGGATATATCCAATGGGAGACTGAGGTGGCGAATGGTTCGGGAGGTTCCTCGATCCAGATTTGGTGACATTTGCCTCGGCCAGACTGTGACGGAGTATCAGAAGGCCACAGAGGGTGGACATGCCAATCTGACTGCATCGCTTCAGTGTCGAATTACAAGCCATTCTTCCAGTCCAGATACCGATGCAATGGCTATGGGCATCGAATGCTGACCCTAGCAAAGAAGGCTCCGAAGTGCTCAGACATTATCCCAAAAAGTAGCGAGCCGGCAGTCCTGGCCAGGTTGCATGCCTGTCTCCTTTGACCAAGAGGGCATCCTCCAAGATGTGCTCTACTCTTGGTACATAAACAGGCCCAGACTTCTGCCTCGGGTACATTGTTTCATCCATGTGTAACGATAGATGACCTAATAAAGAATTGATGAGCAACCTGTCTGCATATTTTACCCACTACGTTGTGCACTCTCGGCTTGATCGCTTCACAGACCTGATATTTCTTTGGCTTGACGTTGGGGATTACCAAATCCGGTAATATACCTCTGGTCGCTACGAATTCTGGCAAACTGCACTCGCAGAACCACCAGGACTTGTCATGTCACAAAAGTCACCAGTAAAAGGTTTTATGAAGCTGGAAAATGGAGAGGAAGGAAAGAATGAATCTCAAAGACTAAATGAAGTATCCGAAAATAGGAAGAACTAGACGGGGAATCGGCCATGCCTCCGAAAAAGCCAAGAAACATTGAGACCCTTACTACCTGGCACACGACCGGCTGAGCGGCTTACAATACGCAGACATCATGATGATCCAACATATCGTCTCACACGCTGCAAGCGGTCCCAAGTCCTCCTTCACATTACACCCAGAGCGATCAGCCATCAAGCTCTTATTGAGCAAGCACCTTCGCGTCCCTGAGCATGCACCAATTCATGCCATCACGCGAGTAGCCATGCTTACGAGCGTTGAGCGGCAGTTCACAAATCTAACAGACCACAGTATCAGCTTCGGTGTTGATTTACGCCTGATGACCAACAGATACTCACCTCTTTGAACCCATGCTTAGCATACAAGGGTCTACCCACACGCGAAGCCTCAAGATACGCCGGTACACCCAACTCATCCGCCTTCTTCAGCCCCCATTTCAAGGCAGCGGCACCGGCGCCCCGTCTTTGAGCATCCGGATGCGTAGCAAGCACTTTCAACAAAGCATGTGCCTTGCCACCCAAATTCTCCCTCTGCAGTCTCGCCGCTGTTTCACGAAAGTCGTTCATCACGGCGGAATCGACACCGGGGATGGGTTCCTGCTCCGCGCGTTCCTTCCTTGCCTTTTCTTCCTTGTCCAATACTTCTTGGATGGTTAGATCTGTGGTTTGGAAGGACCAGCATGCTACTGCTAGGACTTGCTTCGTATTGATGTCGCGGACGAAGATGTAAGAGGTGGATTTGTCGGAGAGGGAGTCGATGGTGTTGTTGCGCATATACTTCTGTACGGCCTCTGTGTATCCTCCAGGGTAGAGGAGTAGTGCTAGACTGTCTGGGACTGAAGTGAAAGCGTCCCAGCAGATCTTGTTGTAGACATCGATTTCATCGTCTCGCATGGGTGTGATCTCGAAGGCCATGTTTGCAGTTGATATGATTGAAGTGTTTCAGTACTGGAAAAGGGAAGGAAGTGCTGGTTCAAATTGCAAGTGAGTCAAAATGACATTTTTCGAATCAGCTTTACTCCCACACATATATGGAGCAGGATGTATTCTGCTGCCTGAGAGCCAAGCACATCTTCGGTGTCTTCATGCGGCAGGTGCTTTTGAGTGGCCGCTTTCAAATGCAGAACCACTTGCGATACATATACTTTGTTGAAGAGATAGCTCTACGATCATATTCGTTGCACATCTCCATACTGTCTTCGTTGGAAAGCCACGGCCTGTTTCGAGGTCAAAGGCTCAATGTGTCCAGTCATCAGACAAAACTGGTCTGTGCTTGCATCCTTCTTTGACATCGAACCTCCTCCGACCTCCTTCTCTTTCAATTGCTGGTCGCTCATACTCAAAGTGTAGTGTGTATGACTCGAAACGAAAGTCTACGGCAAGATGGCTTGACAAGCGGGCGGACCTAGATGATTCATTGTGCTTCGCAACTGCTATTCGAAATTCGAACCCCTGCCTCAGTTTGTGTCCGAATGCTCTCGCCGACTCTGAGAGACTCTCAAATGTTGATCGAGCTTCAGGGAGACAAGCCAAAATTTCGAGAAATTCGAAAGACAACATGGTCGCTGTCGTTCAAGGGGTGAAGAGCAGACAAGGAATTGCCATTGCCGTCTTGTCCACGGCTTGTGTGCGCCTTATCACTTGGCAATGCAACCAGCACCCTGCACTTGCAACGCCTTCCCATCGATATCTTGCACGGCAGGAATGAACAAGATAGGTTATCTTGTTGAATGCATCGGACAGCGCCGTCACAACCATCAATGCTCGATGTGCTTGCCTCTGTCGCTTATAAAAGACTACCATTGGTGAAAGACACAAGCCATCAACAGCGAGGCTTGAGTTCACTTGGCACCAAAACGGCTTTTTGCACGCTCTATCAAACCTTGAAGTGTCGGAAATTCAAAACTTCGTCAAACGTGAAGGCTCTGGAGAGACCGTCAACAGGCATCAAGCTACATCCACAATCTCATCATCATGATTGCAGGGTCCCCTCAAGCCAACGTCTTCAATGACAGGTCCCGGAAAGCTGGTCTTCCTATCTGTTCTCCATAAAATCCTCTCGCTAAACATGCACAACCTTTTTCGCTTTCGAGCTCTGTCCTCCGGCTAAACCGATAAGGGTTTACGGAGGTCACCGCTATGGCATCTAATTGGTCGTACCACGGCCTCGGCATGATTCTAGAAGCAGATAACGGCAGATCTCTTTCGCGTTTCATAACGAGCTGCCAAATCCAGAGGTGCGACGGTGGGCTGGCGGGGTTCGCGAAGACGCACGCGCAAAAATAAAATATCGACGACGCCCTGCACACTTTTGACGTGTCGTGTGCTCAACTTTCACTCCTCCTTCTACAACCGTCACCCCTCCCCCACTCCCTTCGTCACCCTTCATTGACCCTTTCTCCTCCTGCCTCGCTGCAGTCGCTCTCAAGCCAATTCATCATCAGACCGGCTTAACTGACGAAGGAGAAAAATCATGTCGACATTCTACGACGAAGAGAAGGCCGGAAGGCTACACCCTGACGAGAAGGATGTGAATGTTGACGTCGGTAGTGCTCAGGGTTCCACCGAGGTTGTCAACGAGGTGCCTGAACCTCAGGGTGGCATCTTGGGTACGCTATGTGGTTGGGAAGCTACCCTGGATCGCAAGCTGGGTATCGAGTCTCAGGCTATCCGTCGCAAGTTGCCCGAGGAGAAGGTTCCTCAAAAATGGCACAACCAGGCAGTCATGGCCCTGCTGTGGAGTGGTGGTATCATGAACTTGTCTTGCATGTCGACCGGTTTCCTTGGTCCTACCTGGCATCTCACACTTGGTCAGAGCATTTGCATCACCATCTTTGGTACCCTCTTGGGAGCCAGTGTTGCTGGTTGGTGTGCTACCCTCGGTCCAGGAACCGGTCTTCGATCAATGTCCATCACTCGCTACAGTTTCGGCTGGTACCCTACCAAGCTTATTGCTGTCCTCAACATCATCTCCCAAGCTGGTTGGAGTGCTGTTGGTTGTATCACTGGTGGTATGTGTATTGACTGAGAACCTCCAAGACAGATGCTGATCGTTTAGGTCTCGCTCTTACTGCTGTATCTGATGGCAAAGTCTCTTCCGCTCTTGGTTGCGTCATCATTGCTCTCGGTAGCAGTATCATCAACTTCTGCGGTCTCAAGGCCATTCTATACTACGAGAAGTACGCCTGGCTGGTCTTCTTCATCGTTTTCATGATCATGTACGGTATGGCCGCTCCTCATGCTGTCAACATCGTGGATACTCAACTTCATGGTGCCAACCTTGCTGGAAACGTCCTCTCCCTGCTCTCCGTTGTCTACGGTAGTTCTTGCTCCTGGGCCACCATCGCCGCCGATTACTACGTCCACTACCCCATCAACACCTCCAAGGTCAAGGTTTTCGTCCTCTGCACTCTTGGTATCAGCATCCCCACCTGTATTGGTATGGTTCTTGGCTGCTGTGTTGGAACCGCCATGCAAGTCAACCAGGATTGGCAGGATACCTACACCGATGATGGTCTCGGTTACCTCATCCAGAAGATGCTCTTCCCTCGCGGTTTCGCCAAGTTTATTCTTGTCCTGCTCGTTCTCAGTGCCGTCGGCATGAACGCTCTCAACCTCTACTCTTGCGCTCTGTCTATTCAGCAATTCGCTCGTCCTCTGGCCAAGGTTCCTCGTACTTTCTGGGTTCTTATCGTCTTTGGTGCCGTCACTGCCATTGCCGTTGCTGGTCGCGATCACTTGCTCGAATACCTGGAGAATTTCCTCTCTCTTCTTGGTTATTGGGGTACTTCTTACTTCGTCATCGTCTTTGTTGAACACTACTGGTTCCGCAAGGGAGATTTCGCCAACTACGATCTCGATGGCTGGAACACTCCCTCGAGACTTCCCATCGGTCTCGCTGGTCTCACTGCTTTCCTCATCGGTGTTATTGGTTGGTGTCTTGGTATGGTCGAGACTTGGTTCACCGGCCCTCTTGCCATCCAGATTGGCGAGGGTGGTGGTGATATTGCCAATGAGCTCACCTTTGCATTCACCCTCCTCGCCTACATCCCTCTCCGTCACCTTGAGTTGCACTTCTTCAAGCGATGAATAACTCAAAAAGTTGAGTACGAACAACACTCGATTTTCAAGGGAATGCCTTCGGACGAATAATCTGTATATACGCGATTTGCTTTGCTCTCCTTTTGCTGTTTCGGTTTGGCTTTGGGAAAAGAAGGGTGATGATTTTGACCTTTTTGATACCCAAATCACCTTCAAATCACTCCATCCAATAACCAACGATAAGAATGAATTTCGTGATGTACGTGTACCGTTCATGCATTTAGTCATTGTATATGGATTTCGTGGTTCCTTGGTCGAACTACGTCTTCTGTATTTTTGACTGCGTTATCGGTCTGCGTGTGTCATGCGTTCAGTTGGTTTTGTTGTGATTTGGGGGTTGTTTTGGCTTCTGATTGGACTTTCATCGCTCTTTCCTGGTCGAAACAGCAGAGTTGGAGGTGATATCTTCCTTTGGCAACCACGACTGGGCTTTGGGATGCGAGTTCCTAAGGCTGACCACGGACGCCGGAAGAAGCCGGATGTTTGCTTGCAGAGTCTTCGCCTTTTCCGACAGCCGCAACTTTCTTCTTCTCTACTTCGACAACCACCACAACTTTCAACACCAGTGGTCGTCCTTATCGGCATCAATATTCTGCCATCAGGTTAGTACTCGCTTCCGTCCTTTATCACGCCCCCCAATCCTCGCGAAGGATTAAAACCTTTTAACCCAGAGTCTTTTCGATGAAGATCAAAAACGCAACAACACTCTAATTTTTTCATGACGCACATTACACTCCTTCTACTTTACTCGAACACATATGTCTTCGAATATGAGCTGACTGGAATGAAACAGATGCAGACTTTTCTCTTGCCAATGATGCTTTCGCACACGGTTGCTTGAGAAGCACCTTTGGCGCCGCTTCGGCTTCAATCTCCATCAACGGCTCTTCAAAGCATCGAGGACTTCAATCGAGTGCCTGGCAGCTTCAAGCGCGCATATTGCCAACCGACGCAGCGATTTTCTTCCATCTGCAAGACTTGTACTTGATGCCAAGCCATGCATCAGCCAACAACGCACGTCCTTTGAATTCCTCAAGCGAGAAAATCCGCACAGCATAAGAAAGTCAATTCTTCTTTGCAAAGCAGCACCAAACAACCTTCCTCTCAATCGCTCAAAGAGAGTATCGGCTGGAGGCATTTCACGCTCACCATCACCGTAAGTCAACTCTTAACCCTTCACATCACCCCTTCACCATCTCTTCTATGATGAGACAACCAGCTGGCACCAGTCCTAGAAAGACTTGTACTCTTTTTGCTGCGGAATAGCTTTGCACGGGACTAGACTCCCTAATTCTGATTTTCACCCTTCTTCATACTTCCTCAATCGATACTTTTGAAGTGGAATACAGAGACTAACATTCGTCTCAGATCTCGCAAACTTTCACCGCCAGTCATCAACCCAAATCGCGATCGCCGTCGGTCTACCAAGACCGCCGACAAAAAGGTAGGTGGGCGTCTTCGAGAACGCCCAAACCGTGAAGGCCGCGGATCCAACATCTTGCGGCCGCTGTACATCCATGCTGCTTGCGTGTCGACGACGTTCAAGTTGACCAATGCGCGTCCCAAACGGTAGGTCCGTGTATCTCTCTTTCCATTATCGACATCTTTATCTAGCATTTAATGACCAAAACGCTTCTGCCAAATCATTATCGCTCCTTCTCCTGTGCATGTTGTTCATCATTTGTTCATCTCTTTCTGGTGTGTTAAACAATCGCCTCTTCCTCCTGCCTGCAATATTCAGTCTGTCACAGCGTCAGCCGATGCCTTTACATAAGCGACGCGACCATCTCACCTGCAAAAGAAACAATCTTTTTACAAGTCCGTTCCAAGACGCAGCAAGAAACCCAACACTTCATCCCTTCTTGGGAGGTTTCGAGGGGGTGACGACAGGGCAAGATGATTCGAATATGGCTTCCAGTCTGTCGTCGCCCTTGACATCCTCGAATTCGTAGTCATCGTCGTCAGCGTTGTCATAGCAGTAGTCGGTAGGTGATGCCGTGTAGTCAAGGCCACGGCGGCGCTTGCGGGTTGTGGCGAGAGTTGCTGGAGTCTCGAAGCTCGATACGTCTTCTTCGGACTCGTCGTGTGACTCTAGGGCCTTGCGGGTGGTGGAGATGCGGAGCGTCTTGATCTTCTTGTTGCGAGGCATGCGGGTCTCGCTAGCGGTGTGCTTCTCAACGCTCTCGGGGGTTGGGAGAACAGTATCGTGCTTTTCGGTAGCGTTAGGACGAAGCTGGCTTGAGTTGGGACCGCTGTTGGTGGGTGCCTTCTCGCCATCGTCCTTTCCAAAGTCGACAACCACCTTGACTCTCTTGGGTGTAGTGGCCGACTTCTTGTTGCTACTGCGAGGAGTGACGAGATCGAGACCTGGAGGAACTCTGAACGTGCGAGGAAGAGGACGAGAGAGAACGGGGTTTCGTGGGTCTCGGGGGTCTCGGTCTCGTCTTTGTTATCGCTAGCAGGTTTGTTGGCCTTGCGGGGAGTGGTACAGACAGCGGTCTGAGCTCCGGGCTTGCAAGGCAGAGGGAACGAATCACAGGTAGGACTGGGACGGGTCTGAGTGTCAGCCTCATCTTCGTCGTCGTCGTCGTCGTCGTCGTCGTCGTCGTCAATGATGATGGGTTCGGCGGAGCAAGAGCCGTCTAATTCCTTCTTGACGGTAGCAGGAGTGGGAAGGGTAGCAGGAGTCGAAGGAGTAACACTGCTAACGGTCTGGCAAGTGTTAGAGATCGTTGTTGATGGACAATCTTGAGAGATCTGCTAACCTTCTGCCAGATTCCATTGAAGCGGCGCAGGATCCCCTCGGCATCGGCAGGGACTTCGCCCATTGCGGCCGCTATAGATCGTCAGCCTCTAGTTGAGGTAAGGTAGGAGGTATAAGACTTACGCCATCCGGCTACGATTCTCTCGGCGACATCGAGGTTGACGTCGATCTCTGAAATACGGACAACGGCGAGGAGGACCAGCATGTCCTTTGCTGTGTTCCACTGGTCGGCCATGTTGGCTGTGTTGTAGGTGTATAACAAGAAAGAAGAAGAGATCTTAGAGAGTGTGAAAGTTCATGGTCGAACTCCTGGTCGACTGGATTGTGAATGGAAGCTTTGGCGCCCCGATGCCATTTCGAGAGTGAGTGAATGGCGGTATCGACAGATCTCGCAGGACAGGATTGAAGTGAAGTGAAGATGTGAGGGTCGCCAACGGCCAGCGCCAACACGATGAGAGAACACGAAAACATGATGGAGATGTATTTGGTAGGTTGAGAGAAAAGCAACAACTAACATGCAATATCGTCATCGATCGTTCGTAGAGAAGGCGCGCTCCCCGCTGTGGTTGTTCCTTCCATCTTCACCAGCAAAGCCACATGTTCGCACAATTCAGTCTTTTCCTTCGAACTCGTCATTCCCGTCTGTTTCTTCTTGTCAGCTTGACTGCCTCAATGCTCGACTAATTGGTTTGAACTCACTCTCGATATGTGACATAGAATTTAAGTGAAAACGGACAGGGCCTGTCTGTATCTACTCTGTTCTCTGCTTCTTGGACGGCGTTTCTTCAGGAGATTGTGAGCGCTGCTGGTTCTTCTCATCATCGTCTGACTGCTCAATGTCATAGTCATTGTCGAAGAGCACGTAAATGGGCTTGCGAATGGGTTGGCTTTCGGGGTGAACAGGGCTAAATGGCATAATGTCAGGTTTGCGGGCGGCGTGTGAGAGGTGATCGGGTTGTTGACAGGAGTCGAGATCGTGGCTAGCCATATGAGTTGATTGGACGCTCTTCTTGGGGCGAACAAGGCTGAATGGCGAAGCGATATTAGGTTTGGGGGTTGTCTTGACGCTCTTGGAAATCTTGGGCGTCTTGGAAGGGGTTTCAGTCATAGGCTGTTGCTGATCAGTTGGGCTCTTGCCTTGCGAAAGGTCTTGCGGATTGTTCACCCGGTGTAGAATCTTGTCGTATGTCTTGAGGATCTCTTGCGCGCTGGTGGGACGATCGCCCATAGCAGGAGCTTGATTTGAGGTTAGAGAGTGTCAACATCTGAGTGCAGTGAATGACCTACGCCATTTGCTGAAGACCAGTTCTGCCATCTGTGTACTCATCTCAAAGCCATTCAAATGGATGACAGAGAGAAGGAGGTACTTCTGCGTTATCAACTCTTGCTTTGTCGCCATTGGATAGCGACAACTGTTGAAGATCGGAAGAGATGTTGAGTGTTGAAATTCTGCGCGCCTGTCGATCAGGTTGTTTGTTGGAGACAAGAAGAGGAAGGAAGTGAATCAACAAGAAGGAAGGAAGTGAATCGACAAGAAGGGAGCTGCAATCAACAATGCGGAAACTGGAGGAACACGGTAGAGAAAGTCACTCCTTCTGCAACTCGGTGCCTTCCAGGTACACTTCTATTCTCTCGTCGGAAGCAGTTCTTTCCAGATATCTTGAGGTGCTAGCAAATATTTCCCAAGCAATTATCCGACTCGAAAAGCGCCATTTGAAGCTCGTTCGTTCATCTGCCTTTTCACCATCGATTATCTTGAACTGTGACCCAATAAATGTTTGCAATCAAGTACGAGCCAATTGAGGGCGCCAACGCTGTTTTATATCTCCGGAGAATTGAAGAGACATCCAGTTATCTCGCCCTTTGAGGGGCACCGAGAAGAACGCTTCGGAGGCTGAGATCTTGGAATCAGAATCACAATAATCTGAATCTAGTGCTCTCTGTGCTCCCACACTTACAGCCAATACCGGCAGTAGCACCACCTTTTGAGAGCTACGTCTATCGTCATCGGGACGAATCACAATGGGGAATATAAAGGACAAAACTTCAATAAAAATAGTTGATTACATTACGGAATGTTCAGAAACTTCCATCCCATGCGAAGATCCACCAGCTCAATAGTATCATATCTGATCATAAAACCCTCTAGCAGAGGGTAAGGGTGAAGTCGTTGACGTTGGAGCAAGCCTTGGTGCTGCCATCAACAGAAGTAACAGCAGGGCAAGACTGCTGGTTGCCGGTGAGCTTAACACTCTGTCCGTTGAAGGGGTTGCCGTCAACGTTGTTGAGAGAGTAGTAGACAACACCGGCGCTGTCGGAAGCACCCCAGATGAGCTTGGGAGTGTTGGGGGAGTAGTAGTCTTGGTTCTTGGTGATGCCGTAGCTGTTGCCTTGGCCGTTGAGCTGCTCGCTGAAGTAGCCGCCGTTGGAGGCGATCTTTTGCTGAGTGTGGGATTGGTCTTGACGGGTGATTTGGAGGAAGATGTCCTGGGGGCAGTTGTTCTTGACTGCGACCTTGCTGGCGAAGGTGGAGGAGGCGAGAGCGAGAACGCTGGCGGCGGTGAAGGTGGAGAAGTGCATGGTTGCTGATTTGATTTGGTTGGAGATTGGTTTGGAGTGGTGGAAGTGGTGGTTTGCTGGTTTGGTAGTCTTGTAGATGAGAAGAGAGGATTGATTGTGTTGATGATTCTTGTTTCTGGCAGGACTTGAGATGCCCTTATGTACCCTTCGACCTACCTCTTGCCTCCTCTTGGACTCCAGCATCATCACCTCCTCATTCCTCATTGTAATCAGCCTTTGCTATTCTTGGGACCTCGTTCTTGATGCAGTTGTTATTGCTGTCGATCATCAGGCCTCTCTTGCATTAGAGGTCATGTCTGACCTTGGAGAATACGAGGTGGTCGGTGGTGGAATATGGTTTATTCTCCGCAGTAGTGATCATCTCCGCTTATTCCCACATTCTTAAAACATCAAACTTTAGGAGGCTCTTTGACTCTCCTGCGTCTTCCGCAGGTGGAGTTGGGATTACAATCCTTCGTATTCAGGCACTGCTGCAGGCAGAAGAGACATAGTGTTGCACCTGACCTTGTGACTAACGCTGATAGTACACTGGCGGCGCCCTTTACACTCTCGACCTGCACTGCAAGTCAGCAGACCAGTTGATTAGTCCCTTGATGGTTCATCGCAAGTGGTGCTGGATGATGCAACCCAAGATTCTCCATCAGCTTGGCAGGGTTTTGAGATGCCAAGCTTCTCGTGTTTCCCAAAAATAGACCAGTCCACTGCCGGCCCGCTCGAGCTTCATCGACCGAACTTACATCATTCTCTTCTTATATCGAATGGCATTAAGGATACGGGATCATGTGTCTTTACGAGACTACTATATCCGCAACGCTCGACTTGAGGTAAATACTGTATTGACGTTGCATCTCGAATCTTCGCGTCCGAGGCTTCCGTTCGCGAAGACGCCAACTCCGCTCCAGGCTCGTACTGTCGAAGATCTCAAGAATCAGGTCATGGCAATGTGTCCATTTTGGCTGATCTTCTCGATCCTTAGATGGGTGTCTATATGAGTAGGCAAGGCGCAGCGAGATCGGTCGCCTTCCAAGACTGACTGTGTCTACCAGACCGCTGGTCTTGCTGTCGAGCTCGTGATCCCAGGCTGACGAGGTGAGCGATCAAGGAATGCAGTTGACGTGGTTTGTGGAACATTGCTTCTTAACGATCTATCTCCTTATGCTCATTCTTTGAACCTGCCCTGCGTCACTACGCGATATTGGCATCGAAGAAAAGCATGATCAGAGAGTTTTGGCAGTCAAAAGAGATTCGTGGCCTGCAATTCAGTAAGATTGATCCACGTGCGTTGATGACTGAGCAGTACGAGCTGCAAGGAATGTCGAAGTGATCGATCATATGATGCTAATGACCGTTGATAGGTATGGCATGTGTAACTAGAATCTCGGTATTGCTCCTCGTGGTCTTCCGAAGCCGGATGAAGAGTTTCACGTAGAACAACAGAACAGGCAGCTGTCCAGCAGGCAGATTACCTTCGTGATCGAGATGCACTACGCAGACTGCGGTGTCAAGATACCAGGGTGTCTCTTTTGACAAATGCTGAACTGGGAGATTCACTGGATGATGAGAGCGTCACTATTGGTCAGCTCCACAAGATGCTGATTGGAAAGTAGGCCCGTCGAGCCGTCTAGAATGTCACAGCCACAAGGTACGAGAGATGGAAGAGTCGTGTTGAGCAACCTTCTGGCTGAGATAGGATTGATGAGAATGTCCATCTCCTTAAAACGCTGTGACACATGCACTCATACAGATGTGTTGTTTGTGCGATGCGATTATCGGAATAATAGACGCAGATAGGTAAAGGTAAGCACCTATTGTTCGAGCCCATGCAAGAGTCGTTCATGTATCGAAAGTGTCAATAATGAAGAGAAGCAAGGTCCCGAAGGATCCAGTATGCGGTGCGTCACGGGAAGAAAGCCGCATAATACTGCAAGCCACACCTGCGTTGCGACCGTAGCACACATAAGGCGGTGCATCCACATCCTCAAGAACCCCATCCTTATGTTGCGAACCTTTGCTCGGGATACCCGAATCGGAGAATGATGATCAGTCCATCATCACCAAGCCAACTATTGTTCTCATGATCAAGCACGTCGGACACATCAGACAACACAGGGGAGTGTTTGTTATTATCATGACGAAAGGTGTAATCTCAGATGGCATAACTGTCTTCGATAGAAGACGAACAGTTGTATGATTCCATTCTTCCCCGGAAGCGGTGGAGAGAGCATGTGTTGTAGCACGCTGCAACGGGTAGTGGCTTCCGATATACTTGCATTGCATGAGGGGGAAGGAGAAACGATGCCCGCATCGCCATTTGGTCGGTGGTACGCGGTACAGTGGTCACTTTGGAGGGTGAGAAATCTGGAGTTGCCGAGGAGAGGGCGTAAGCCACGACCACGAAATGCCATGAAATAAACCTAGGTTGGCAGGGGCAGGAAAACCGACAAAGAAATGGACGAGAGGAACAAAGGGCATGCTTGGGCGGGGAAGATGTCGGGTGTGATGGATGGTGGGTGATTCGAGTGTCGAAAATACCAGGATACCCTCATTCCAAGCCTGTCAGCAACACCCAAGCACCAAGATCTTGGAGTGATGGTGCGTGATGGAGAGGGTCTGGGGAAATCACAGTTCTGGAAGGCTCTCGTCAGCTGCAACAATGTAGATCTCGTGCTCAGAGTCACGAGTGGCGGTCGAGACGGTTTTGATGGCCATCTCCGGCTGAATGCGGTGCGCCTCGACCGGGGGAGGGTTGCAGACCTGCAGCTTGGGGGCGCAATGGCGCATGCATGTCCTTTTTTCGGATCTTGTTCCACAGAGCAACAATCAACAGGGCAAGGAGGAGAGAGGAGTACGTACAAAAGGATGTTTTACGTCCACCTCCATCGACTTACTCGGCTTTCCATCGATTCTCCTCAATTGATAATCATAATCCAGAAAGCTCATTCCACACTCTCGTTACAAGAATCATAAGAACAACCTTTGTCCGCGTTGCTTTCTCCCCTCTCGCACTTTTTCGCCAGAAATTACCCCAGAAAGCCAACCTCCGCATTCAGCCTTTTTCTCCACACCCAGCAGCCGGGCCGGGACCTGCAAAACAAGGAAAACGCCATTTGCGCCACAATCGTCGTCTCTAGCCAAAAGACCCCCACAAACACCCGACCATTTCGTAAAAGTCCGGGGCTTTCACTCTTCAATTTGCGCAACACTGTCTTCTTCCTTCAACTCTCGCTCATCTCTGACCGGAATCACGACATCTAATCACCCCATCTGACGACTTTCGTTAACACGCCTGTCGCAAACTCTATACAACGACCTTGAAAGTTTCGTACAAACTCTTCGCGACTTCATTCTTCGACTTCTCGATCTTCAACCCACACACACACACCGTCACCATGTTCCCAGCCGACTGTCTTCCCTCCAACTACGTCGAGGCTCGCGCACAACAAGATAAAGCACAAGCACAAAGAGTTGCTGCTGAGAAGAAGCCCACACACCTCGCTCAACCCATGCCACAAAGACCAACCGTGTCGCGCACTCTGTCGTCGGCACTGTTCAGCTTCTTCCCTTCTGCTGGCTCTTCAGCATCCACATCACCTTCAGCTACACCTATGCCATCGCCTGGTCTCCAACAATCTAGCAAGATGTCTTGGTTTGCACCTCTTCCCAAGGCTTCAGAGTCTGACATTGCTGTAAGTTGCCCACCTCTTCCCAATCCCTGAACGTCATACTGATTCCAACAACAGTGTCTTCCTCCCGCTTGGTCTTAGATGCAAACTATCATTGCACTTATGAACAGGGGGATGCATTTGCAAATAACGTTTGCGGAGCCCCCTATGAAATTTTCTTTTTGATGACGGCAGAAAGACGTTACAAAACATCTATCCCGTTGATGACTTTCTCAAAAACATAGGACCAGATAATTGGCAAGGGGTTTGGGATGGAAAAAATGGAATGGATGGGCATTGGGGAAAAGGATTATCAATAATGACGAAATGCAATGGACACATATGGACTTACTTCCGAGAACACTTGCTTATGAGCTAGGTGAAACGTGAGAAGTTGTGTAGCTGCAGTCATGCACTGACAAGGTTGACCGGTTGAAAGGTAACACTCTTGCGACACCAAGGTAATACAATCGTGTAAGAACGTGGTATATGTACAATTTTAGATATCAGAATGCTGAGGTGTTGGTCTGAGGAGTAGTTGGTCCATCTATGGCAGGACAATGTACTTGTGAAGGTGAGAGGGAACAGCATCAACAAGCTTCTTACTCTCAAGCCACTTTCGCGAGAACAGACGGTCGGCATAGCGGTATGCGCCATCGCAGAGGATGGTGACGACAGTGTGTCCAGGACCAAGCATTTGAGCTACATTTCTGGCAGCTGCAACGTTGAGAGCGGAAGAAGCACCAAGGTAAAGACCTTCCTCATCCAGACAACGGTAGACCATTTCAATACTTTGCTCGTCAGGAATGTGAAGCGAGCCATCCAGGAGGTCAATGTCAGGCTTCAAGTTATCGGTGACACGGCCCTGACCAATACCCTCAGTGATAGAGCTTCCCTTGCGTTCGGTAAGTTCACCACCAGATTGGATGTAGCTGTGAAGGACACTGCCTGGAGGATCGGCGAGGAAACACTTGACACGGCCATCGCTAGCAGTCTTGAGGTAGCGGGTAATACCAGCAATAGTTCCAGCAGTACCAGAAGCGCAGGTGAAGGCGTCAATCTTTCCAGCAGTTTGGTTCCAAATCTCAGGACCGGTGGTCTCGATATGTGCGCGACGGTTGGCAGTGTTGTCGAACTGGTTGGTCCAGACAGCATTGTCTAGGCGCTCGGCATGACGCTTGGCCTGCCAGTTGTAGTTGTCGGGGTTCTCGAACGCGACAGCAGGGACAGGGTAGACCTCAGCACCTAGGAGACGAAGCAGGTCGATCTTTCCTTGTGATTGTGTGTTGGGCATGTAGATGACGAGCTTGTAACCCTTGCTGCGACAGACGTGGGCGAGTCCAATACCGGTGTTTCCAGCAGTACCCTCGACGACGGTGCCACCAGGCTTGATCAAACCACGCTCTTCAGCATCCTTGACAACGTAAAGGGCGGCGCGATCCTTGACACTGCCACCAGGGTTCTGAAATTCAGCCTTGCCCAAAACATTGCATCCCGTCTCTTCTGAAAGCTTCTTCATGCGGATGAGTGGTGTCTTTCCGATGGCTAATCATGGCGAATCTACAAGTCAGTCAATCGAGAAATGCAAGTTCAAGGCTCGAGGCGAACGCACCATCAATGAAGCCATCCTGGGCGATGCGTTGGACCTTTGAGATCTCGACTCCGTGGAGTTGCGGTGCCTCCATCTGGGCGACCGACTCGGCCGGGCGCAGGGCCGTGGCAGCAAAGCGACGAACTGCTGTGCGAAACATGGTTGATGTGTGTTATGCTTGTAGAAAGGAAGAATTATGAATCGCCATCACGCAACACATGATAGCCTCCGCATATCGGAGATGATCGTGATAAGATGGAAGAGACAAGATAAGCCTCGAGATTGCGGGGTGGTGGCTCTTTCTTTGTTTACGATTCGGCTTTTGTTTCCTTCTTATCTATCGCATGTGAAGCACCCATCAACGACAACAATGCCTGGAAGAGTCGCCGGCTCTTCAGCCAAAGGCGCATCTACCGCCGCCAAACCACGAACTTCTCGATCTGCTAGAGCGACTGCCTCAGCACCGGCTAGCAACATCCCCGACGAAGGACCTTCTACCAAGCTCCGAAACCATGTCGCTGCCGTCTTCTCGGATGCCCAAAAGTCAAACACCGGCCACAGAAAGCTCGTCATCAACTTACGAAAGATCCAAGAAGCGTGTTGTTATGAGCCTTTGAGTTCCAAGAAGAAACAAGCCGAATACGACTTTGACGAGGATGATTTCAATACCGAGGTCGTACGCTGCGTTCTGCGTGTACTGCCCATCAAAAAGAGCGAGACTGTCGGCGACCGCATCGTCAAGTTTTTGGGCATCTTCTTGAGAGTGGCCAGTGAGAAGGACAATCAACTAGTAGCTGATCAAGATGGTGTTCTACCAGAGACTCCCACGTCGCGTCTAACAAATGCGATTCTCAACACTCTTTTGCAACTTCTCTCCACCAAGGACAAGATTGTGCGCTTCAGAGCTACTCAAATCAGTGCCCACATCATCAACACGCTCGACACTCTGGACGATCAGATGTTCCACCTACTCCGCCTAGCCCTCCTCAAGCGCATCCACGATAAAGAGTCTTCGGTCCGAATGCACGCCATCTATGGTTTGAGTCGTCTCGCTGCCGAACTTGACGAGGACCAACAAGACGAAGACAGTGACGACGATGATGCTAGCTCTGGTGTCTTGGAGAAACTCCTCAACGTCTTACAAAACGACCCCTCCGCCGAAGTCCGCAGAGCTCTCCTGCTCAACCTCCCTCTCACACCTACAACTCTTCCATACCTACTCGAACGCGCCAGAGACTTGGATGCTGCGACACGACGCGCATTATACGCTCGTCTCCTCCCTGCATTGGGCGACTTCAGACATCTTAGTTTGACCCACAGAGAAAAACTGCTCAGATGGGGCTTACGCGATCGTGACGAGACTGTCCGCAAGGCAACCGCTCGTTTGTTCCGCGAGCGATGGATTGAAGATTGCGCTGCGCTGCCTGCAGCCATCGACCCTGAAGAAGAGACGGAAGATGGCAAGAAGAAGCCTGGTGTGACAAAAGCTGCCGATCCTAGCCTTGAAGCTCTTCTTGAACTGCTCGAGCGCATCGACGTCTCAAACTCTGGAAACACTGGAGGTGTAGCGCTCGAAGCCATGAATGAGTTCTGGGATGGCCGTCCGGATTACAGAGAATATGTCAGCTTCGACTCTGAAGCTTTCTGGGACGAACTTTCGCCGGAAAGTGTATTTGTTGCTCGCACTTTCAACGACTATTGCCGTGCCAAGGACGCTCAAGGAGACGGAAGACTACTGGATATGCTCGAAATGAAGATGCCCGAAGTCACAAAGTTCGGTTTCCTGCTCGAGATTCAAATCAACAAGTTGATTGAGTGCGTTCGTGGAGCCGCTACTGGCGGGCCAGATGGAGACGGTGACGAAGAGATGGAAGAGGAGAGTGTCCAGCGCGAGTTTATTGTCGAACAGATGCTTCACATGGCAATTAGTTTCGATTACAGCGACGAGGTTGGTCGTAGGAAGATGTTTGGTCTCATGCGTGAGGCCCTCACAATGCCTGAACTGCCAGAAGAGTCGACAAGACTTGCAGTAGAAACGCTACGTCTGGTTTGTGGAGACGACAGAAGCGACAAGGGCGAGAGTGACTTCTGTGGTATTGTTCTTGAAGCCATTGCTGAAGTTCATGATACTATCATGGGTGACGAAGGCGACAAGACCAAGAGTTCAACAGGAGAAGAGAGCTTCCACTCTGCCAGAAGTGAGATTAGTGACGATGGCTCAGCGAGAAGAAGTAAGAATTCAAAACGCGCAGAGACCGACGAGGAAGAAGAGGATGACGATGAAGAGAAAGCCATTCGCGAGATCATGGTCAACATGAAGTGTTTGCACATTGCACAGTGTATGCTTCAAAACATTCAATGCGAGCTCGAGCAGACTGTCCATCTAGTCACTATGCTCAACAACCTCGTCATTCCGGCCGTCAGAAGTCAGGAAGCGCCCATAAGAGAGCGTGGTCTGGTCTGTCTGGGCCTGTGCTGTCTACTCGGAAAGGTACATAACATTGCGTTGATCTAACCATATCAGTCGCTGACACGTTACAGAACCTCGCGCAAGAGAACATTACACTCTTCTTGCACTGCTTCGCCAAGGGACACGCCTCTTTGCAGACGATTGCAATTCAAATCATCACAGATATCCTCACAACCCACCCCTCCCTACTCGCACCCGTTCCCTCAACCGGAGATGGTGACGAAACATCTGTCACTCTTTCGGCTACCGAGCCCTCGCCACTACTCAAGCCTGTGCTCAAGACATTCTCCAAATCATTGAAGTCAGAAGATGTCGATGTTCAATCTACTGGTGCATCAGCTTTGTCAAAACTCATGCTCTCACAACTGATCACCGACCCCGACTTGCTCAAGGGCTTGGTCATTGCCTTCTTCGATCCTGAGACAAACAGTAATGCATCTCTCAGACAAGCACTGACATACTTCTTGCCTGTATACTGTCACTCAAGAGCAGCAAACGCCGAGAGAATGGCCACCATCGCTACTGGAGTCATTGCTCGTCTTGCTGCTCTCAGAGAAGCTCTTATCGAGGACGAGGATGTTGAAGAGAGTGAGATGGTCACGTTGAGTGTTGTCGGTGGCATGCTCGTCGACTGGACGGATCCTCGCAAGGTCATCGGCAGCAGTGAAGAAGCAAAGACTGGAAAGCTCAGAGTCGAAGAAGGAGGTGCTCCTGACAGCGACATGATCCACTTTGTGCTTGCAGAGCAGATTCTCGAGAAGTTGGTGACGAGCCAAACGAGCAGTAAGTGCTTCTGCGCATCTCCAACTTGACAACTACTAATTTTTCGTCACAGAGGACGAACGCAAGGTCCTCTTTTCCATGTTGAGCAAGCTTCATCTCACCGTTTCTTCACCCGATCCTGGACTTCTCCGTACCGTTCTCGAACTGGTCGCCGAAGCCATCGAATCTAAGGTGGCATCCGATGTAACCAGTCGTAACGCACTCGCCAAGATGCAGACAACGCTACTCAAGCTCATGCACGACATTGCAACAGCAGAAAGAGGTGGTGGCGGCGAGGAAGCGGTGGTCGAGGACGCCACAGTTGTGCAAAGAACAGACGTTGACGAGACAGCACAGTCAGTGACAGGGGCAGATGCCAGAGAGGAGGAAGAGGAGGAAGAAGCAACAGAAGTCGAGGCTGAAGATGATCCTGTCAATGCACAGCTGAGACGTGAACTCGAGTCGACACGTATCGAGGATCCAGACGCTGAAGGTACAAGGATGGACATTGACGAGGAGATGGAAGACTACGATTTCAGTGGTATGGCAGATGACAAAGATGTCCAAGCATTGATGGATAGCATGGACGACGATGAGGATCTGATAGAGTAAGCAGGGTTTGTTTTGTGATTGGACTGGCGTCTTGTTCGGCAGCTGGGGGAGTCACGGATGACATTTGAATTTCTTCTTGATACCATAACACAACATACGAATGCTTTTCTTCTTCCGAGTTGAATGATCGAATACTTGAGCTTGCCGGTGTGGTGGTATTTTGGGAGGTCAGTGGTAATGAAGCTACTCCACAAATTTCACATGCAAGAAGGTCTTGGCGCATGTAAATCGTACGAGGGTGTTTCTTGTGAGATTACTTGAATCGCGACTTCCTTTGTAAGCGCTTCTCCAATCTACCTGGTGAGGTAGTTCTGACATTCGAGAATGGCAACAACACATGAACGTAATCAAAAAACGGACGCGACACGGTGGAGGCTTCAAGATGTTGGTGGAGAGCAGACATGGCACTACCTGAGCGAGGAACAGGCCAAAGAATGGCCTCAGACTACAGCAGACAAGTACTTTCTCGGTCTGCCTACTGTTTGTACATGTCGTATTGTCCATGCAATCGAAGAGTCTCTAACAGCACGCAGGAACAACCCAACCTCCCGCACCCAAAAACTCCCCTCCAATCCGCCGAGAATGGTCTCGAGTTCTTCTCCAAGCTGCAACTTCCTCCCGGCAACTGGGGCTGCGAATACGGTGGTCCCATGTTTCTGATTCCCGGTATCGTCATCACCTGGTATGTCACCAACACGCCTATTCCGGAAGCCTACCGAATCGAAATCAAGAATTATCTCTATGCGCGTCAGCATGCACAAGATGGAGGATGGGGTCTACACATTGAAGGAGAGAGCACTGTCTTTGGTACAGCCATGAACTACGTCGTCTTGAGATTACTGGGTGCCGATGCAGAGGACCCGCGTCTGATCAAGGCTCGTGGTCTACTACACAAGCTTGGAGGTGCCGTCAACGGTCCTCACTGGGCAAAGTTCTGGTTGAGTGTCTTGGGTGTCACGCCCTGGGACCTCGTCAACCCTGTTCCTCCAGAGTTGTGGTTGGTGCCTGACTGGGTTCCTATCGCTCCTTGGAGATGGTGGATTCACATGCGCATGGTCTTCCTGCCCATGTCGTTCATTTGGTCTCGCAAATGGTCCTTCCCTGCCGACAAGCTGGTCAAGGAGTTGAGACAAGAGCTATTCATTGAGCCATACGAAAACATCAACTTCGCTTCCCACCGCAACTCCATCTCTCGCTTCGACAATTACCACCCCAAGACGTGGGTCCTGAATCTTGTTAACTGGATCTTGGTCAACATTTGGAACCCCTTCCTACGAACAGAATCTCTGGTTAAGCGCGCTGAAGACTGGGTCTGGTTCTTGGTCAAGCGCGAAGACGAAAACTCCGACTATGCCGATCTTGCTCCCGTCAACGCACCCATGAACATGCTCTGCTGTTACATCGTCGATGGCCCCGATAGTTATTCAGTCCGCCGACACCGCGAACGTATGGAAGAGTTCTTGTGGGTCAAGGACGAAGGTATGCTGGTCAATGGTACAAATGGAGTGCAGAACTGGGACACCTCTTTCCTCATTCAAGCTGTCATCGAATGCGACAAGGCTGAAGACCCTAAATGGAGACCCATGCTGGAGAAGGCTCTCGAATATTTGGATATTGCACAAATTCGCGAGGAGTGTGTTGACCAACATGTCACCTACCGTCAACAACGTAAAGGCGCATGGGGATTTAGCACAAAAGGACAAGGTTACACTGTCTCTGACTGTACTTCTGAAGGTCTTAAATCAGTGCTCATGCTCCAGTTCTTGCCCACCTACCCTCAGCTCATCTCCGACGAACGCATCAAGGAAGCCATCGACGTCCTCTTGACCATGCAAAACAAGCACTCTGGTGGTTGTTCCTCATACGAACCTCAACGTGGATCCGAATGGCTGGAATGGCTCAACGCAGCAGAAGTCTTCGGTCGCATCATGGTCGAATACGATTACCCCGAATGCACCACCGCTGTTGTGACGGCCTTGACAATGTTCGCCAAACTCTATCCAGGATACCGCAGCAAGGAAATCTCAATCTTCAAGAAGGGCGCCTACGACTATATCCGAAAGTCACAACGTGCTGATGGATCATGGTACGGTAGCTGGGCTATTTGCTTCACATACGCCGGAATGTTCGCATTGGAAGCCCTGGCTACTGCTGGAGAGAACCACACAAACTCTGAACGTGTACGCAAGGCCTGCAAATTCTTCATTGACAAGCAGATGAAGGATGGTGGTTGGGGAGAGACTTACCGCAGTTGTGAGACTGGCGTGTACAGCCAACACAAGCAAAGTCAGGTTGTACAGACCGCCTGGGTCGTCATCGCCTTGATCGAAGCTGGGTACCCTGATAGAGCACCTATTGAAAAGGCAATCAGATTGATCATGTCTCGTCAACAAGCCAACGGAGAGTGGCTGCAAGAAGGTATTGAAGGTGTCTTCAACAAGAGCTGGTGAGTACCTTTCCTGACCGAGAAGAAAATAAGCGACTAACATCATCACAGCATGATCTCCTACCCCAACTACAAGTTCATCTTCCCCATCAAGGCTCTCGGCATGTTTGCCAAAAAGTTTGGCGACCTTGAGCTACAGTAAATGCCTCTAAGATGTTGAGCAACGAGTTTCCATGAATATACACACACAAAAGCAGAACATTTCTTCCATCCTTTGTCTCCCATATCATTCACGCATGTTCAGTAAAAATATCACCCGCCCAAAAGTATCCTGCAATATCCGCGTGTGCAGGATTCACCAAATTGAACAAGGACACAGTAACGACTCATCGCTATATATACACGTCGAGACTTCTTTCTTTCCATCACCGGGTTGTAAGCACTGGCTTCTGCGTCTCTACGGCGTAGTGGCCGTGTTTGCAACCCGGTGATGACTTCTCTTTTTGCTTTAAGGGCGTTCAACTCGTCCGCTCGTCGCGATGTTTCGCCTTTTTTTTTTGTCTGCCTTTTGACAACAATAACTTATCGCTGTATATACACGTCGAGACTTCTTTTTTTCCATCACCGGGTTGTAAGCACTGGCTTCTACGTCTCTACGGCGTAGTGGCCGTGTTTGCAACTCGGTGATGACTTCTCTTTTTTGCTTCAAGGGCGTTCAACTCGCCCGCTCGCCGTGGTGTTTCGCCTTTTTTGTTTCGTCTTTGCCTCGTGCACTGATCATTGCTGGGTTCAAATTGAGCTCCCAGCCTCCCCCGACGTGCCTTCCAAACCACCCGTCAAAATGCACGATGTTTTTGGTGTTTGTGTGCATGTCCGCTGAGAGCGAGTTCACGAGTCATCACTTGAAGGTGTTGATGGTGGAGTTGCGAGTTCATAAAAGGGGTATCGACAGCAAATGAAGTGTTTTTCTTCATTCAGGGAACTCATTCTCCTCGATATATTCGTCAGGGAAAACGACTTCTCTAGGAATATCAGGCTTCCTCCTCAATGCAACAAAATAGGCCTCTTTACTCTCCTGCATCAAACGGAAACCCCTCAGTCAGCAATCGATACTTCACCTTTTTGATTCACGAGGGTCAAAAGTAGTTTGACAAGCTTACCTTGCGCGAAGACTCGGGCTTCTCTTTGTGGACTTTGTCGAACAACTTCTTGAGTCGATTTTCAAAAGCCTTGTCTTCGGAGCCTTGGTAGAATTTACACATGAAGTGACCGCCGGTGCGGAGGGTGTCGTAGCAGAAAGTCAAGGCAGCATTGCAGAGATCCTACCGGTAGAAAAAGGCCATTGCTTCAGCCAGTGCATTCTTGAAAGTGGGAGAAAACGAGAGTTGTGTATTCGAGGAGACGGAGAAAAGGAGGAAAGAAGAAAATTGGAAGAAGCAAAAAGACTTACCATGCTGCCTGCATGATCGCGAAAGGCGGTGCCGCTCGTGTTCATCATCCTGAAATACGGGTTACTAACGCTCCTGATCCAGTGACCGGTCGTCTGCTCCCAGGGTGCTGACATGTCACTTAGCACAACATCGACAACTCTTCCGTCGCGAAGATCCTTTTTCCGCACGCTGAGTTGTGCTTCCTCTTTCTCCGCCTCTTCGTCTGGTTGTTGTTCTTGTTGGTCGGGTTGCTCGTTCTCTTTCGTCTTTGTTTCTTGAGCCATTCGTAGCACACCGCGTCCTTCGCTTTCAACCTCCTCTTCCGTCGCACCATCCTCTTCCTCGGCCTCGGTTTCGCCTTTCTTTGACATGGTCACTCTTGCCCTCGCTCGACCCAATGCAGGATCTCGCACATATCTCCTCACCTCAGCCTGCACTTCTGGACTCAAGAAGTTGCCTTGAATGCTTGACGCACCTCGCGGCGGTTGTGCAGGGATGATGTCGATGCCCAGAACTCTGCCACCTGGACTCGTTCTGCTGACAGCAACCTGACTCCAACTACCAGGCGCATAACCGAGATCTACGACGGTACCGCCCTTGCGAAAGATGTGGTGCTTCGAGTCCAGCTCTAGCAGTTTGAAAGCGGCGCGTGACTTCAGACCGGCGACCTTGGCTTCCCGAGCAAAGTGGTCTTTCGTCTGGCGTGTCTTCCACCGTGTCGAGGAGCTAGAGGCATGTGCGATGCATGTTCTGGGCGTAAAGTGGGTATGCGAGAGAGCGGGGATTGCGAGTAATGACTGTTCTATCGGCGGCAGTAGTGCAAGCGCTTTGTTGATTTGAATGAGTCGTCGATTGGCCTGGCGGAGGCAGTTCATCTCGTTGGACACGTGGTTGATGCAGGTGAGAGTTGTCTTCGTTGAGGCCTGAGATAGGTGGCGACGCGACTGTCAAGACGAAAATGATGAAACACCCACAAAAATCATGATTGCTTGATCGAGCCTTCCTCGAAGTCCGTCTCTCAAATCTCTTGGCGCCCTCGAAGCTGAAGATCGCCTTCCCTTTCCATCAAGCATGCGCTCTTTCCATCGTGGCAGATCTATGCATCCATCACCAGACACAAACCCACCTTTCTCCACGTCGCATCCCGGACATAGCAGGCATCCATGTTCCGATATCAGTCATGACCGACCGCTCTGCACTGAAACCACCAAACAAAGACTCCCGCCTCGGAGACTTGTCCCCTCCTACTGTCGCAATGCCAATCACAATCTCCACAAGCCCCATCACACTCGAGAGGCAGAAGTATCAATCCAACAACCCCTGAGATGGAACTCCACATTCGGACGCGCGTGCATGCAACAGCACAAGGACAAAGAAACATGCCAACCCGACTAACCACAAGCACTACTTCGCTTATGCTCGAATCACTAATCAACCCACTCTACCTCCCCTATATCGCCTATCTTCAATACGTCCCGACACATGCAGTCCCGTTACCACATCTTCGCCAAACAAAACACACCATCAAAGGAACAAGAAAGATCGACTGTGTAAAATGCCTATCGGAGAAAATGCTCCGAAAGGACGCCATTTCTGCATTTCTGAGACATTTTTCGAATTCCTTCCCGCGAAACTCTGTCGCATCACGTCAATTCTTGCAGTGTCTCAGATTATCACTTGCCTCATCCCGCGCCTGTCAGAAAATCCAACTTTCAACGACTTGCGGCTTGCGTTTCCGTTGCGTGCTTTGCCTTGAAGACGAAGGACCCAAAAAGTCTGGAGTCTGGACTCTGGAACCAATTCACGGCACGGCTATTACTACTGATCTGATGATTTTGACTTTGGATAGTCGCTGATTTTTGTTGCTATATGGAGATTTTTGTGTGTCTTCGCTCGAGCTACTCCGTACTTGATTCGGATCGTCTCTCTCATTGGTCTTTTAAACGCTTATACGTGCCGTCTCTTGGGCCATTATGGTTTGTCTGGACTTGCTCAACCTCATTTGACCCATCTCGCTGGGTCTACCTGACCTGACTATTGGGAAGGAAGCATACCCAAAGAGTAGGGCCGAAACAATATACACGCTGAAGGTCTCTCTTTGGGAATGAAGGGTTGTGGTTCGGCTGGAGGTTGATCGACTTTTCGGTCAGCACCGTCAGCTTTGATCTTGATCAGCTACAATACTCAGCACCAACGGTCAACGAGAGTAGGTTCACAGATCCATTTCCTCCGAGACACGGGACCGCAGCGACATCAAGACAATGCTGCTAAGTAAAGGTGAACCCTTTTTCTCCAATGATTGAAACGGTCGGGCATTTTACACTGCCTCATGGATGATCAATTGACAACGAGGCATGTCGTGCCGGGTCACGACGATCTGGACTCACGCTTGACTGACATTGTGAAGACGTCGCATGTTCACAAGATACGAGGACAGGACCAAGAAGCACAGGTGAGCAAGCAAGTACAGTATGTAAAGATTTGTTTGAATTTCGGGAGTAAATGAAAAATTGAACAGCCCTGTTCGATATATGGTTTGTGTCTCCTTTTCCATCCATCCTCACATCCACACCGTTTTCAATATCCAGCTCTTGATCCTTGCAAGAGAGAAGAAAATGCCAGCGGTGTGGGAGAGGGATGAAGGAAGAAAAAGAACACTCTTCGAGCTCAGCTCAAAGGCCAACAAATTGTTGTGGCATGGTGATAGTATATATAGGAGAGAGATTTGCCAGCAGACGGGATGAGGAAAATGGGAGAAGGGGGTATCATTCTTCTTTTCAAAGGAAGATTGAACAACACAAAGGAGATTGATTTGAAGGGTTTGGAAAAACAAGGAGCAAGCTCCCCATCCAAAAAGAAGCATGAACAAGAACCAAATCAATGGTTGTTCAAGAAAGGTTGTTGTTGACCTCGAGCCTATTAAAGATTATAGGCAAGAGAGGAGATTGAGGTGAGCATGTTTTCCTTCATACTCGGGCTGTTTCGTGAACGAACGTGCCGGAGGCGGGATGGAAACATGGCTTTGGTGGCGTTTCCAGCGCCTGAACAAAAAATGGTGGTTGGTGGTAAAACGAGTGTCCGCGGTGAGGGTCATTAGACATTTGTTTTTTGATCCTTGAAAGCGACCTCGGAAGAAAGAAGTGAAGGGAGTAATATCATGGAGAAATATGCTCAATATTGGTGACGAGCATCCCTCTTTGGACTGGGAGGAGCGGTCGAATGGTGAGAAGAGGGGTGATGATGCTGTTGCTGACTCTTGCTTGGAGGCGCACCTCTCTCATAAACAAAGTCTAGATGCGTACCAGGGGCACCACTATCACGACGACTCGGAGTTTGACCGGCACCGGGAATAGCACGAGGCGAGGCATTGCTACGAGCTAATTCATGCGCAGGACCACCTTTACGGCCGGAGGAGGTCGTGGAAAAACTCGGGCTTGAATGAGATTGAGTCGGAAGCGACGACGGAGGTGGAGGTGGCTGATGGGCCTGCTGGTTCTTGCGCTTGCGAGGGCTATCTGTGTGGTGGCCTCCTTCAGAGTTTTGCGATGCACCTGTGCCCGTGACTGGAGTTTGCGGCTGGTTACCCGACTTGGAGTCAGCCTGTGACGTCGGTGGCACCCAGTGGTGGAAGTAGATGGACGGGGACGAGGCCGGCTGGTCTTGTTGGATTGTTTGAGTCTGATGCAGAGGGTGAGCGCTGCTCGGTGCAGATGGAGGCGGGTTGATTTGCATGTCTCCAGTTGTCAGACGAGGCAAGGTCGATTGAGCCACGGATGACCGAGGCGCTCCAGGAATCCGTCTGCCTGGAGGAGAGGTGGATTGGAATGCAGAAAAGGTCGATTGATGAGCAGCCAGCGGTGGTGGAGGTTGTTGAGGGCCAGGATGAGCCTGTGATTGAGGTTGGGAAGGTAATGCGTACGGAGCAGGAGGTTGGTTGATGCTTCTCCTTTCCCTTCCTTCATCATGTCCAGGCTGTTGGAGCTGTTGCTGAGCGGCTTGCAACTGAGTGGTATACTGCTGCAACACTTCCAGACTAAAGTTCGCAAGGTTGGCACCGCCAATGCCTGCAAAGATCATGGGAACCATATGCGGAGGAATACCACCCTGCATCGACTCTCTCAACATGGAGTGTTCAACCCGTCTCTGCTCAAGTCGTAACGTCTCTTGCCGTGTCTTCTCTTCCTCTTGCCTTCTTCTCTCCTCTTCAACCCTAGTCGCATGCCAATTGCGTGATGACTCTGCCTCATCCTGCCATTGTGTCCTTTGTGCTTCATGATGGATATGCGCCGGCGCTTGCACCGGAGGAGGTGGCGGAGGAATCATTGGAGGGCCTCTCCCTGGATCCGGCAGGGTCATGGCAGCTGGTGGAGGCAAGCCTCTATGTTGGTTCGACATGGTCGGGGTGATACTGGCCGGCAGTGGAGGTCGTACAGCGTCGTTCATCATAGACTTTGGAGAATATCTGGGTAATTGCGGTGATTTAAAGTCATGCGTAGTACGTGCGCCAAAATCTGATTTCCCGGGCTGCGATAATGTGAGCAACATGGTCGTGCTTGAGAAGCCTTGTCCGGTCCGGGGTTAGGTTTAATGAACCAGATCGATCCCGAGCATTAAATTGGGTATATACAACAGAACCGATCTGAGGGAATGTGCTTTGTGTGGTTTCGAAATGACAGGAAACAAGGAAATGGATGATGATGATGATGATGATGATGTGTATGAAGAAGGACTCGAGACCAAAAATAAAATCGAAAAGAGTGTGGAAAAAGGATTGGGGCGCAACATACAGTTTTTGGGGGTTGGAGCGGTGCTGCGTGACGTCTCTCCTGCCTTTGCCCTGGAGGGGGGGGGTTGTGATGTTGATGCAGATGCAGATCGGTACACTGATTCGTTCGCCTTAGTATACCCGTTGCAACTAGTCAGCTTTAGTCCGCGACCGGGTTTCGAAGCACGCGCGACCGAAAGGCAGGTCTGGCCGGCTCTGGTGGATTCCCTTTCACGCTTCGTCAAGGGACGACCCGATGACTGGTTCAGAGTATCGGAAAAGGCTAGACTCTTGGTGCAGCTGTATGCGGTATGTAACACCAACACTCTTTCTGTCGGGTCAGGGCGCGACAAGAGAAATTGATTGAATGATCCTCGGCCTGCGGTTGTGTTGTTCTTGTGAAATGCTGATGCTTGATGATGGATAATGATGATGCTGATTATGATAATGATGGTTGATGATGTTGTTGATGATGACGGGTCCTGAATCTCTTTTTCGGGAAGTGTTCAAGGGCTGGCTCGAGAACTACAACTCATTACAGCTTTCTTGTCATGAGATAGCGTCCACTTAATAAGTCTTGAGAAAAGTCTTATAGCTCCCCTCGGACCATATCATAGTATTGACACGACAGAAACGAACAAGCTCGCGTATGATATCAAACAATAGAGGCAGGCAGGTGGGTAGAACGTCTTCGTGAAACATCAACGGTCCATCAGTTTCTCATCCGGAGGGTTGGTGAGATAGATGGTCATGGAGCCGTTTTACGAACAACAAAGTGGGCTTTTTTCCAAAAACCAAGTGGCGTCCAAGCCATCGCTTGTTCCGCAAGATTGTGAGGGATCGCAAGGAGGAACCAAACCCAGCCTGTGTGTGCGTGCTCATCCTGCATGTCATCGCGTCGTTCAGAAAAGGACGTGGTCCCATCAAACCATCATGATGATTTGGGCTCGGAAGGGACGGGGCAGCAACAAGATTAGGAGCGAATCGACGACCTCTTTCCAAAACTCTTGACATGTTTTTGGCGAACTACGGCACCTCCGGGAAATTAGAAGACTTCTAAAAACTGGAGAAACCACGCAATCACTTGCAATCCTTGTATGCGCCTGCCTTTCTTGAATCATCCACCAGATCTTTTTATGATGCTCATGCGGCTAACCATTGACAGTCAAGGAAATGTTGATCACTTTCGATCTCAAGCCCTGATTCTCCTCGGATCGCGAAAGAAGGCCAACGTCGTCTCTTCCAGATCACAAAGACGATGATGATGAAAAACGGCTGTCGGCCATTCTGACTTCCTTTCGTCGTCGTATCAACTACGTGTATAGATTAAAAAAACATCTGGGCGTGGTGTATAAACTCCATCAACATCGTGCCGAACAAGGCGCTTTCCTAATATCGACAAAATGATGGCAACAAGGGCGGCCCTTTTATTTCCTGCAGTTTTTGGTGGCTTGCAATGTCCCAGATGAGCTTCTCCACAATCGTAAAAAAGTCCTTGTTCTCGATTCCTGCACGAGTCACTTGTAGTGTTTAGTGGGTGGTGGGTTATTACGTGCAGCCGCACCCGAGCTATGGTCATGTCTCGTTCCTGTCTCTGTTTTACAAGTCCGCTGTCATCTTGCGAACCACTCTGCCGCGGCGTGCACGAAACAAGGGACTTCCCGTTGTCTGTGTCCTCATATCGGCATGTTCCTCCAGCCGAATTGGACGGGCAAAGAGCTTTGAGCAGAGAAACCCTTTGAACGGTTTTCGCGGCAAGCAGCAGTAGCAACATGCGCGGACGTTGTTTCTTCCTTCAGAAGCGGCCGTTGAAAAAGAGGTGTGCGACATCTTCAGCGCACTCCACTTGACCTGCCACCCCCACGGCTCAACATGCCTTTTCCTTTCTGAAGCAAGTGTAAGAAGGTTGCTGACAGGCCGTTGCGACCCCAGTCCGAGGCTTGAACTTTGATCTCGCTTCGTGTTGATGCTTTCCCCTTCTGCTGCCTGCAAAACGCAACTTCACGTTGCGACTCGCGCGCGCAAGCCGCATGAGAAAGATCAACAAGAGAGATCAACAAAAGTAGCACGCGTGGTCTTTGCATTTTCTGCGTGCGTCCCACGCTATGTACCTTGTCCAATCTCTGCAAGGATGATGGGGTTTTCCCTTTTGGCATGCACATCCTTGACCAAAGCGAACATTTTACCGAAAACACCAAATGTCACCAAATGTCACCAAAGCTGCTCTGTCCGTTTCATTCGGTAGAGCTTTCTCGATGCGGTGTGTCAGTGTACAAGCTTCACCTACCCGTCATTGCGCAGAAGGCCGGTGCGGTTGCTTGAGCAGTGGACCGTGACCGGGAGAACCATCCACCGGGAGGAGCTCGCTCCATTCAGCAAGCAACAGCAGCAGTGGCATCAGCGAGCAGCAGCTAAAGCGCAGGGGCGAGATCAAATTTCCGAATCACTCCAACCTGTCGTTGTACGCGCCGCCCGTTTTCTTTGCGCGCGTCCCGTTGGGCGCTGCTGGCTGGGTTCGGATTACTCTTTCGATCAACTTGAAACACAGCAGTTGACCCGTCGTGGCTTTCTTCGTAGGACGGAACTTCCGTCATACATGCTCTTTTCGACAAACGACTTTACAGGTCTCGGTTTGGGTAAGCAACCTCCCGTCTTGAGATTCGGTGTGGGTCTAGACTTTTGGTCCTTGAATCGTTATGGTTTGGGAAAACGACAGTCAGCCCGTGTTTGGCTTGTCATTCCCCCCCTCCATCATCTTCATACAGTTGACTTTATCGAGGCTTGCATCGGTACGCGCTTCAAGGTTGGAGGGTGACCATCTCAAAGAGGCGCCGCCTCACGCATTGCATATTCCCTCCCCTGCTGTTGTTGGGTTTACCCAGCGGTTTTAATTCTTCCATCTGCAGGGACATCTCACCGCTCATGGGGGCGTTTACCGGGTTTGCATCATTGCATGGTGGTTGTGGAGGTAGCTTAAGCAAGACGCTATGGTCGACCGGAGTCGGATTGGGTACGGTTAGTGTTAGAACCAGTAGGCAGAGGCAGACAATTCCGTACGATTCTCGTCATTGGGCAAGGCATGCAAGACAAAGATGACGCTGTTGAATGTTCGTGCTCTCCAAGCGAGGTCTTTCAACCATTCAACTGTGTGATACTGTATTCCCACGGAGTTGTCGGGGCTTGCGATGGGTAACGTTCATGGCAACAACCGAGCGTGAATGACGGCAGTGAGAGGGCGATCATACATGGATGTAAGAATGATCCGGTGGCTTCAAACTTCTACCTTGGTAAAGCCGGCCAGTTCAGAGAGCGCAAGACGAATGAGATCTTCTTGTACTTGGAAGGCGCAGCAACCATGCTGCCCGCCGACTCGTAAGCCAGCAAGGGTTGCGACTTCCCTTTCACAAGCGACAAAAGTAGACATTTCGCGACATTCATGATTGTCGCTCGTGGATTGCACGTGGCTTGCACGCTGATTCCTTTGATCTTTCCAGAGTTTGGACGATCACCTCTGCGCTCACTGTAAGAGGAAATGATGTGAAAAGATCAGCCTTGCACTTCAGCGTCATTCCTTGCACCAAAAATGGAAACTGGACATCCAACCACGACAGACGTCGGTTGCAACTTCTGTTGGACAAACCTCGACGTTGTATTCGGCTTTTTTTGCTTGCAATTATTCTTCCAATGCTGGCATGCTTCGCGAGACGATGTAACCTTTTTTCCTTCTCTGTCTTCTCTTTGTCCTTCTTCCTGCTTCCTTCATCAACCACCATGAACGCGGATCTCGGTCTCTCCGTCCATGGCTTTTGACATCTACCTTTGCACGATACGAACGCCTCACAATGATCTCCTTCTCATCAGCTCACCTCCTTCTAGATGCGCAGAATCCAGCCCTAGTAATCTATTAGCATTTGCCCATATGAGGGAAGCATCATGATGGTCTCGCTCTCTCTCTCCTTTCACGGTGCATCCCCCTTCGTATCTCCAATCGAAATCTCTCTCTCTCGGCATCAAGTTCCTCCTGTTGTGCGATCATCACATGCTGGCTTACTAGAAATAATACGCGTATGTACCCTAAGGATGGCGCCAACAAATTTCGTCCTCCCTGTACTACGGCAAGGAACAAAAGGCCGGCCCGCTTGGCAAGGATTTCAGGATATGGTCGCCGACGGACGGACTCCTTTCAACATCTAGAAGGATCTCGAGATTACAAGGAAAGAATCCCTGATTCGAGATCGCGGAAGAAATCCTGATTCAAAGAGAAAAAAAAAAGGAGATTGGCGAGGACGGATGAGAAAACAAAGGGCAATTGCAAGAGAGATTGGGCAGGAGCTAAGGAAGCTGCTTGCCCTAATTATGCATTTACCAAAATCAAGCTACTACTCGAGTAGTCACACTGTACAACACGAATGTAGACGCGCCTGGGCAGCAGCGAGTTCCCATCCCATGCGTCGTAGATCACTGATTTGCAGCAGCTATCATCAGGCACAAAGATTTCAAGCTCAGTCGTGGTCTCGATTGAGAGTGGTGATTTCGTAGGATGGTCTGGGCCAGATTGAACTAGGAAAAGGTTCAATGCCTCCACTGAGTGCGCTGATATTCTCGACTCTCCTTGAACATTTCATGGTTTTTGAGAAGTCTTTGCATTCTTACAATCCTGTACTCCTACATCTACATCCCGCAGGACATCTATCTACCCTAGCCCCATTACTCGTAATTGACATTGTTGTCAGCGCACATCTCGCTAACCACCTCTGCAAATCTACCAGTTCTATCCTGATCTTGTTTGGCAGTTTGGATGGCTAGTAAGATGCTCGAAACACCGACATTAATAGTCCTTGATCCAGTAGTCTCCTGGATCTCTGTGAGCGCGCGCTGGATGTCAGCATCAGCAAAAGCGCCGCTTTGTTTCATGATTGCTTCGAGCTCAGAGTGTGTTTGGATGTTCGGTACTGCGATTTGAGCAGAGAACTCGAGTTGGAGCTGCTGCAGCACGCTGCGCGACGATGTGGTTGCAAATATAAGCAATGGACGACCCTTTGGAGGCTTGTTCTGCATCATGACCTTCAAAGCTGCTAGCACGCTCGCACTGAAGCGAGGTCCTACAGGTACCCAATCGATCAGTAGCTCGATATTGTCAATAACGAGCACGTTCTGAGGACTTTTGTATGCGTCTGTGAAGACCTTCTGCAGGGTCTGAATCTTCTGAATCTCATTCATGCCGACCAGATCCATGGGGTTGATGAGCTTGATGAATGGGAATTCGGAATCCAGTGCCATCTTCGCTGCGAGGGCAGTCTTTCCACTTCCACGTGGACCGTGAAGCAACACAGAGAGTAGAGGTGTGTCGCCTGAACGGACTTGGTTGACGAACAAACGGCCACGCTCGAGGATACTGTCGATGTGCTTGCCGAAGTGGATGACACCGCCTTCAACACAACGGTCAAGCTCTTCCTCAGATACACCAAACAAGGGCTGTACTTCACCGAGCGCATCAATAAAATCTTGCTGCATGACCTTCATGTTCACGATGTTGTCATCGATTGCAGCCAACGTGCCGACCTTGATGTGACGGTTGAATGCGAAACTTGATGCACTCTTGACCAAACCACTGATCTCAGCACCACTGAAGTTACGAGTCAAAGCTGCGAGCTCCTGAAGGTTGACATCGTCACCCATGACATTGTTTTCGCGCATCTTTGTGGTGTGAATCTTAAGAATCTGGGCTCTGCCGTGCTCGTCGGGCAGTGAGATCTCCATGTGTACTTCCAGACGACCAGATCTGAGAAGAGCTTCATCGATCATGTCCTTTCTGTTGGTCATACCGATGAGCAGGATGTTGTTCAATTGGTCGACACCATCAAGCTTGGAAAGCAACTGGTTGACGACGCTGTCTCCAACACCAGTACCACCGCCAGCTCCTGAACCTCTCTGCTTGCAGACAGCATCCAGTTCATCGAAAATGATAATGTGCAGACCAGATTCATCACCCTTCTCTTTGTACTCTTTCTCTGCGTCTGCGAAGAGCTTTCGGATGTTCTCCTCTGATTGACCGACGTACTTGTTGAGGACTTCAGGACCGTTGATGACCTTGGGCTCTCTTGCGTTGAGCATCTTTCCGATTTGTCTAGCGATCAAAGTTTTACCGGTTCCGGGAGGACCGTAGAGAAGGATACCACGAACGTGCTGAATACCCAGCTTGTCGGCGAGACCAGGGGGGAAGATTCTTGAAGCGAAAGCACGACGGAAGATGGCGGCGAATTCAGTGTCGAGACCACCAATACCCATGTTCTCGAACTTGAAGTCGGGACGGACGACCGAGTTGGCAGCAGGACGACGGTTGGAGCCCTTGATGTTAATGCCGGTCTTGACGTCCTTGTAGTAGTTGATTTGAGTCTCTTGTGTAAGGATACCACGAGCACGAGGGTCTGGTGTAGGGCCTTGTGTATCGGAACCAGCCTTCATGGATAGATCTACCAACTCGACTGTCTTGACAATCATACGAAGGGGAATACCCTTGTAATCCATGAGCAGTAGTTGGCCAGGAGAGAAGATTTGGTTACGGAAGTTGTGGATGAAAGCAGCGGCAAGTTCATCTTGATCGTAGGGTGCTTCGGTTGACTTCTTTCCGGCAAAGCCGACTTCTACGTCCATGTTTCCCAGGTAGCTTGATGCACCTTGTGCGAAGGCGTCGTAGGGTTGAACATCGATTTCGTCGGTGAGGGCGATTTGCATCCATGTGCGCTGAGGATCAGACATGCTGATGTGACCGCCAGGGAAACCCTGCTTGATGCGCGCTGAGATGACGAAGAAGCCATTGATCAGAAGGTAGAGGTCGCTGCCATCGGGGTTGGGTTGGAAGTCTTGTGGTGACACGGCGCAACTGACAGGCAAAGGTCAGCTTGAGGCTTCAACAGGGGTATGCTCGACAGAGGCATGCTCAACCCAGGCGGACTCACATGTTTCCAAAGACAAAGGCTGGCTCCTTGAGCTGGTAAGGACGTAGTCTCATGGCGCGTCCTGATGGTCTTGAAGGCTTCTGTTCGTATGTAGGAGGGGCTTGTTGGAGGGGTCGACGCGACGGAGGGGGTTGTTGTTGGCCGCTTCCGAACGGGTTGGGTATGGTTGGTATGTTATTGCGATTGAACATGTTGGGCAGCTGTCGATTGTAGGTGGCTAGGCAGCAAGCTGTAGGAAAGGGCGGATGTGTCGAGTAAAGAGGCAGCTGCTTTGGAAGTTGCAACGTTGGTGGGCGGCCTCGTGTCTTGACTCTTGACAAAGTTCAAAGCACCAACGTCACGAATCTGGGGAAGCTGCCCATCCATGTCTTTGTCCTTTTCTCCTCCGCAACACCTGCTCTCTTCCGTTCTTTGACAATTCTAGCTGTTATGACGAACATATCCTGTTGATATCTGCTCGTCCTCACTGTACTCATGTTCCACTAGGCTGTCTCCGGAACTTCCCTGCGTCACAACGACCTTTTGCAACTCAGCAGCTGCATTTAAACTACACTGTGGCTTGAAGAGAGATGGCATCGAATTGAGGATATCGACGAGGTTAACTCCGATTCTAGTCATCGACACCATTGTTGTATACGTGACTACCGCTCGAGTAGAAGAAAAAGCAATCCCGTATCCCCTGCTGTACCGCCTTCCGTGGAAGGCCACCTGTTCCTCGAGACCATTATTTACATTCAACAACCTTCAGCCCATGAACGCCCTTCTCAGACTTCCCGTAATACAAGATGAACCACCATTAGTCACGCTAATCTGTCGTGTGTTGAGGTTCAACAATCGATACGATGGTGCCTTGGGTGTCGTTGATCATCTGTATCTGCGAAGGCACATTAGTCCGCTGCAGATGCGGCCGAAGTAGTATGTACGCATGCCCAAGACTAATACACATCTCTGTGTACGTAGCCTCGATCATCGTACATCAGAGGGTCTACTGACCGGTATGTACCGCTGCCTCTGCGACTCTTTCTTCTGGGTGCGACAGAGGACTGCTCCTCGATGACTTCGACAATGTCATCTCCATCGACTCTTCTCTCAGGCTCGACGACAAAGCTGCTTCTCATGGGTGGCGGTGCGCGGCTCGTGTCTCTGACGATTCTCTCTTGGCGGATGACACGTTCGGGACCTCTGCTAACGGAGCGCATCTCAGATCTACGACGTCTTCTAGGCGAGCGTTCGTGACGGATGATGACTTCTTCGTCGGGTTGCTTGTTGCGGCCGCTTGCGAGAGTTTGGATGAGCCAGACGAGGAGGATGAAACCTGCGACTGAACCGAGTGTTGCGCCGACAACAGTGCCAGCATCGGGACCGCTGTCGAGGCCGTAGTAGACGGTGGGGATGGCGACCATGCTGTCTCTTGCTGATAGGAATTGAGGTGGGCTTGTTGTGCGTCCGACGATGCCTGGCAGCGCTCTCTTTGCGATAATCCAGGGGACTGACATTGCGTCGATGGCTCTGGCCTGCACTGGTGCTGCGCTGTCGAGAGCTGACATTGTGTATGCTTTGTTGGACTGTCGAATTTGTGGTTGAATGATTGTGTGTAGCTTCTCGCTTTCGCAAGGCTGCCGCTCGAGGACTGATCGAGTCGGATTGGTGGGTGTCGTTTGAATTTATGCGATTGGTTGATGGATTTGATTGTAGTGACACAGCTGACGGGATAGAATGTTCAGTGTCGGCGCAAAGTGAAGTGAGCGTGTGAAATTCCGGACGTTATCAACAAAGTGAAGGAGCAGAATGACGAGGATGAGGAGAAAAGTACAAACGAAAAAGATACAGGTTCTTCTCTTTCTTACGTAGTGCTGCTGCAAGAGGCGGCTGGGGTGGCTGGTAAGACTATCATCCAGGCGATTTGTTTCAGGAGCTCATCACGATAATCACTTCCGAGGTCACTTGCATTGCCAGCATATACAACAGATTCTCTTGTTGAGGTCACTTGGACAAGTTCTTTTTCCCCAGATGTCACCACGGATGGTATGTGGACGAACGGTGTATCCGTTCACAAACGATGCTTGAAAGTTGACTGGCGGCTGCGGGGTCGATTACATCGAGCTCGGATCAACTGACTCTCGGCTCAGGCTGCAACGTCTATCCCGAGAAACAGAAGCGATCCGGCGACCAAGTCCGCCATCTGTTTTTCCCAACAAATCCTAGTCTGGCACAGCTTACACAGAGATTGATAATACATTATTGTTATATTCATCTACGACTACTCAAGAATATTAGATTAAACATATCCACTGTTCTTCCTTAACTTGGCCATCGGAATCGACCTCATATCCACGTCCGTCGTCACATAGATGTTGTCATCTGGAGTCAGAAGACTGTTATCTGAAGAGTCTCGGGATCCAATTGTCTGACCACCACTCTGAATTGACGTCTTCAGTTTCGAGTCCACCGGCTGCTGACTCCAAAGTCCTGGTATCGAGCTTTTCCGATTCGACACTCCCTCTCCGTATTTCGAGCTAGGTCCACGAGATGCTTCGACTGTGCTCTTCATCTGTCCATACCATCTGCTCAATATCGGCTTGTAGCTGGGGACGGACAGGGCGATTAAGGTGCATCCGATTTCTGCGACCTCGATGACGAGTTGTGGATTGTAATACCAGGAGCCATCTGTTCTCCATTGACCAACGACGCAGAGCCAAAGACGTGCACATGAGATGCTGAAATCTGGTCAGTAGGAGAACAAACAAGACTTGAAGACATCGACATACCCAATGACCAGCATTCCCGGCAACATGACAAGTGACAATACTATCTTACGACCCTTGGGAAGTTGCAAGATCGCGATCATTGCGATAGGGATACTGAATAGAACAAAGTCACAACTACAAGAACATGTCAGCACTTCGTTCAAGTCAACCATGTAAGGTCTCGCTTACATCAAGGACAACGAGCTGTTCGAGACATATACAATACCCCAAGTGATGCACTTGTAGGTTCTCCCTGTAGTTTGCCATGCGTAGGGCCATAGTCCAGTACTGCTCATGGTCAGTAAACGTCCTACAATCGAACATATGTCTCAAGCGCTTACACTGGAAGGCAGTGAAACAGAATGAGAAAGAACTGGACCAGGAAAGCTGCAGTTAGGAAGAATCCACAAGCCCAAATGGAGATTCGGAATGTTGGGTGCGAACTGCACAGGCGCGTGAAGAATGCGAGACCACTCATTCGACAAAGGTATAGAGTGGCTGTGTATACCAAATGGGCAGCAAAGTCGACAATCTCGGTCTCTTCGACCTCAGGCATACTGAGTACATACTGGATATACTCAATATGCCTTCCGCTTCCTTCATTTATCAAGACCAGGCATAATGCCATGAAGGCAGTGAAACATGCCCAGGAGAATGCCGCGATGCCGTCATCAAGTCCGAAGCTCTTGACAATAAAGATTCGAGAGGCGAACCTGCATACGAGCAGAATTGTGGTGATGATGTAGATTGCCAGTATTCCTGCTATCGCTGGTCCGTCGCGCGACTCGCTGAGGTAATCCGGTGTAATGTATGAGATGTTGGTGGGTACACGTCCATCGGCGTACGCTTGAGCGACATCGACGGCGACCATGACGGCGGCGCCAGGGGCAAGTAGGCGGTGTAATGCAAGATGCGTGTGTGTCAGAGGCAGAGATCCACGCGATAGATTAATTCATGCGAGAGGGAGGAGCCCTCTGTGACAAGATGCTGGGACACTCGTCTCATCGAAGGGTCTTGATTCCCGAGGGTCTATTACCATCATATTTGGCACCTGATCCGCGGCCTTATTCAGACTTTTACGTCCGTTAGACGATAACGTTGTTTCGGTCGGTTGGTCGGGCAGGAAACTTCGACCAAGTGGGATCAACATGTGTGGCAGTTGGATGCGACGAAACCTTGAGATATGATATCCGACGCATGTAGAATCTTATTCGGCAAATGCGTGTTCCTATCAGCTAAAGCCATTTTACTAGCTATTGCAATGCACATTGGTAAAGAGGATCACGTAGTGTTCAGAGCTCGATTGGGTCGTCTTCTCATTGGACGGACACTCCCTTCTCAACACGCTCCATCATCTACACAGGCTCAAGTCTACTTACTCGGCTGTGAAAGTTGAGAAGGCCAGCATGTGCTTGACAAGAGAACCTCTTGAAACCTTCCAAGTCGCATGGACTGTTGGCAACGCCACGCAGCAGCGCTTCTGGTTCGGCAAGCTTTGCCCGAAGGTCGTTAAAGTTTGACGGACCAGATTCACGGCCCCCTTGGAACCCTCACGAACGACTGCCATTCGGCATGCATTTCCGCCGAACTGGGCTTTGTTGAAGGATTTCCAGGGACGTGCGTACTTAGATGCTCAGATATGTCGATCAATGGTGTTGTCGAGCTTGCCCTGAATTTCGGGCATCTAATTTCTCGAAGGCTCAACACCCAGAGTTCTTCTTCTTCCACATCATCTGCAGGGGCGAGTTTTGGGCTCTGTTCGCTTCTCTGTTGCAACGTTTAGAAACCTCCGAGGATGCAGATCGTCAACTGTCTTGCAGCTGCGATCGCGCTTGGCTTGGCCAGCGCCAGAAGCTTTCACAACGCTACCAACGTGAGTCTCAAACACGACTTTTGATGGTGATCAACGAGCTGAACAGAGACAGGTACAGGATTATCCGGAATATGGATTCCCTCTGCTGCAGGATGCCAACAACACTGATCTGCTGTTCCCTATGCCAGCATGTCACGGCTACGTGATTGCAGAGAAGAGCATTGAGGAGCTTCAAGAGTACATGACCTCTGGAAACCTCACATCAGTTCAATTGACTACTTGCTATCTGCAAAGACAATTCCAAACTCATGATTATCTCAAGTACGTTCTTATAATATGCAAGCCATCAGAAACAGTACTGACTGCAGCACAGCGCTATCCTCGAGATCAACCCTGATGTCTTCGAGATCGCTGCAGCCATGGACCACGAGCGCCGTTCTGGTAAGGTCCGTGGTCCACTGCATGGCATTCCCTTTGCGGTCAAGGACAAGTACGATTTCAGCCTTCCCCGTTTCATGACTTGAAACTGACCATGTCACTCGCAGCATCGCCACCAAGGACAAGATGCAGACAACTGCTGGATCTTGGGCTCTGCAGGGTTCGATCGTACCTCGCGATGCACACGTAGTAGCCAGACTTCGTGCAGCTGGTGCTGTCCTCTTCGGAAAGGCTACTTTGTCCGAATGGGCTGACATGCGTACCAATTACTACTCTGAGGGATACTCCGGTCGTGGTGGTCAATGCCGTAGTGCTTACAACTTGACTGTCAACCCTGGAGGCAGCAGTTCAGGCAGTGGTGTTGGTGTTGGAGCCAACGTCTTCCCCTTTGCTCTTGGTACCGAGACTGACGGCTCTGTCATTAATCCTGCACAGCGTAACGCTATCGTCGGTTTCAAGCCTACCGTTGGATTGACTTCTCGTGGTGGCGTTATCCCTGAATCCCTGAACCAGGACACTGTCGGTGCCTTTGGTAAGACTGTCCGCGACGTCACTTATGTCCTCGATGCTATTCATGGTGTCGACGTCTACGACAACGAGACCTCTGCTCAGGTCGGCAGGACACCTCAGGGTGGTTACGCACAATTCCTGACCAACAGAACTGCCCTTAAGGGAGCCACCTTTGGTATTCCATGGAACAGCTTCTGGGTCTACGCCGATGCTCACGAGCAAGAGGTCCTCCTTGAACTTGTCTCGCTGATTGAGTCTGCCGGTGCCACCGTCGTCAACAACACCGAGCTCCCCTACTACGAGACCATCGTCTCTCCTGATGGCTGGAACTGGGACTACGGCAGCACCCGTGGCTATCCCAATGAGAGCGAGTACAGCTACATCAAGGTCGACTTCTACAACAACATCCGCGATTACCTGGCCGACCTGAACAACACAAACATCCGCTCTCTCGAGGATCTTGTGCAGTTCAACTACGACAACGATGGTACTGAGGGTGGTTACCCTTATGCAAACGGCAGTGGTATCCCTGCTTTCACTTCCGGACAAGATGGTTTCTTGGCTTCATTGGCCAGTAAGGGAGAAAAGAATGAGACTTACTGGTCTGCACTCAACTTCTGCCGTCACACTACCCGTGAGGCCGGTATTGATGCTGTCCTGGCGATGGGACCCAACGGCACACAGCTTGACGGTCTTTTGGTTCCTCCGGATGTCGCTCAGGCACCTCAAATCGCTGCTCAGGCTGGTTACCCCATGCTCACTTTACCTGCCGGTACTCATGAGAACGGTATGCCTTTTGGTTTGGCCATCATGCAGACTGCTTTTGCAGAAGACAAGCTCGTCAAATGGGGTTCGGCGATTGAGGATCTGCAGATCAGCTCTGGCACACCTCATAAGAGAACTCTGCCTCAATGGCGTGACTACCTTGTTAGAAACATCCCCGTCACCTAGATCGGAGGACTTGATTTCGTTTACTAGATAGAAGTGTATGAGTAGCATACCATCAGGCAGTGACTAACCTGTTCTTGACGGTCTCAATTAATTACAATATTTCTTCCATTTATCTTCCAAAGTCTAGGCGCCACGCGTTCACCCAAGAGAGCAAAAGACCCTGTCGCGCATGTCCAGCGGCAAAGGAAGCCGAGGCGGATCACGCGGGTAGCTTAAACAATGACGCTGCTTGTCTCCAAAGGTGGCAAAGACTGCGAATGCGACAAAGAAGTCGTGTTGTTCGAAAGGAAGAATTACGCAGAATTGGGTGGCTTAGAGTAGAAACAACTAGCTGGGTGTTACGACGATGGAAAGCCAACGACGACTAGAAGGAAATTCCAAAATGTCGGCGAAATCGGCAAGAAGGGCAGGGCTTGGTAGACTGCGCCCAGAGGCTTGGAGTTTAATATGAGAAGAGGGAAGGAAGGGAAGACCGGTGACAACGACATTCATTCATCTTTCGCATCGTTCCTTCCTCCCGCTCTCGTCCGTATTTGCATCCTTTTCGCCTCGCTCTTGCAATACTCGCTAAATCGTCAATAACTTCGACGTTGCATTGCGCATCTGGATAATCCATTTATCGCATCGCGCCTACTCCTCTCGTCCGAGGACATCTATACCATCTCCGCATTTCGCGCATATATCTAGTAAACCGCTCATCATGGGTCAATACGTACGCGCCCAACTACCAATCTCTCTGCCATCAGCATCACTAACACTCCCTCAGGACGCCCCCTCAGGCCCACCCCCAAACTACTCCTCCCACCCCGCTCCCGCCGGCGGCG